>JAABUL010001640.1_pt1 | contig 41073 bp, 41 predicted proteins | sample 5559151 | NCBI WGS metagenome assembly JAABUL01 (sample SAMN10711876, study PRJNA513368) | rock metagenome | isolation source: Antarctica rocks | place: Antarctica: Victoria Land, Pudding Butte sud | reverse complement strand
GTGTGAGGTAGGGTGGGAAGTGGGAAATAGGGAGGATAGTGTGGGTAGGTGGTGTGAGGTGGGAATGGAGGGGGGATGGAGGATGGAAGGGGATGGAAGGGGGTTGGGAGGTAGTGAGGTGGGAAAGAGAAAGAGGGGTGGGAAGGGGAATGGAAGGCGAATGGAAGGGGGTTCGGGAAGGGAGTTGAGTGAGTATAAGGATAAGGAAGTAGTGGTGGTATTTGGAATACAGGAATAGTGATGCGGGATAGGGAAAGATAGAACACCGCTTTTGACAGGGAGAACTTGTGGGCGTGTATTGAATTGGTAGCTCCATGATATTGTTTCCTTTTTGTTCCTACCCTAAATGACCATACCCAAACCTAATCCAAACCTATGAAACAAAAGCCCTGGCTATTCCATGCTATCGACCGCTCACTCAATATCGACTTTCTTCACCTCCACAATATCATTGTCCAGCTTGGGAATCGTAACCATCAAAATCCCATCCTCCATCTTCGCCGAGATGGCATCCGAGTCAACCTGCGCCGGATTGACCTTACTTCCAAGCTTCACCTTCCGCTCGAAGACACCGACCTTGCGCTCATCCAACGCTAGTGTCTTCAAGAACTCCTCATCGCCAGGCCTGTAGATGACTCCAGCGACATTCAATTCGCTCTTATCCGCATCCCAATTCACGCCGACGTCCTCTTTCTTCGCGCCGGGGAGAGAGATATGCACGACATACGCGTCTTCGGTGTCGAAAATATCCGCGGGTGGCGAAAAGTCTTTGCTGTCCTTCGTGGTATCTTGGTTGCCGCCGAAGTTCTCTTTCGCACCAGCCATCACCTCCTCGGGGACGAATTGGGAGATGAACTCGCCGATCTTGCTCATGTCGAAGTTGCCGCCGCCCATGGGCCAGCCTCCGAAGCCGCGTTCACTGCCACCACAGCGTCCGCCGCCACGGCGTCCGCCCCAGTTTCCGCGACCATTGTGATGTTCGTGTGGGCCTCCACGACGACCACCGAAGGGAAAGCCTGGGCCGAAGGGGCTGTCGTGGGGTGGAGGGCCATGGTGCTCGGGGCCGTGAGAGGCTGATGGTGGAGGTGGACCCTCGTGGTGGGGAGGTGGAGGTGGTCCCTCGTGTTGGGGAGGTGGGCCATGGGGGTCGCGAGATTCGGGGTTATAGGCGTTGAAGAAAGGGTGGTTGGAGCCTGTGGACTCGAGCTGCGAGATCCAGTCCCAGAAGGGATTCTGTTGGTTGAGGTAGCGTACGTTGGACATGTTGAGTGTGGGAATACAATATAGAGAGAGATGGTATTATTTAGTAATTTTGAAAGGATCAAAGCTGATGCTATGGAGGGAAGAGGAGGAGAGGACTTTCAAGCCACATTATATGCATGCTGTATAGCCACAGGCAGACAAGACATACGTAGACCTGCGTACGACAGCAGTCAACAAATCAAATGAGAGGATTCCAGAAAGCAGAAGATGCTGGTGGAAGAAGATTCGCCCCCGGATGGGTCGAGTGACGTGCAGAGGGGAAGGCCCGAGAGGCAGGCACCAGAATGACGCCTTTCATTATTATGGTGTGTGTGGTGACCTCGGAACACTGTTTTTCCATTGATCCAACACCTGGTCTGGGCTCGCGGTCTGGCTAGACTTCATGTCAACAGCCGAAGCGGCAACGGATCACCCGTTTTTCAGAACGTGCGAAGGTTGTTGAAAAGGAACGAAGGAAAGTGGTCGAGGTCAAGGGGCGAACAAGCCAAGAAATGCTTAGTCAGCGACATTTTCATCTCGAATCCATGACAGTTAAAGGGCTTGTATCCATTTCTTTAGCACAAACACCTGCCGGCTTGTTGACAACTTAGCCACGGGCAGGCAATCGGAACTTGTGTAGTGATGTACTATGTTGAGTGACCTATCACGATACAGATATATTCGAGTTGGCCGGAGACAAGCCTGCTGCTGCATCCTTCGTACCCAAGAATCCACTGGCCACATCCACGCCATTAACTTCCAAGATAAGAAGAGCCTCGTTAAACACGCCTTTTCTGATCACCCAATCTGGGATCATGGCCATCGCTTCAATCAGCCAGTGAGCTTCAAGAAACGGAGGCGTCGTCCGAGGTGGCGTGGCCTCCATGAAGGTAATCTCGACACGTGGAATGGTTCTCCAAGAAACATAGCTATGTAGACGCTCATCATATTCCAACTCGGCCGCCTCGGCAATCACTCCAATGATCAGCAGAAAAACATCCCAGGGGGCCACAGTCGACCCTGTCAAAGTGGCTAACACTTTCAGTCCCTTGTCGCCTTTAGCCTGTATGGGATTGCCATTCTCTTGATTTTCGCTAGTGCTTGCTGTATCATTCAGAAAGGTAACGTTTCGTTGCTGGGAAAGAGCCTGGGTGTTGTTTGCCGCACTACTTGCAATGGTAACTCCCGGTTTACCAGGTCTCGGCCGGAAGCCTATCTTGATGGTGCCGACCTCGACTTCATCGTAAAGGAGCGATAACCTAACGCTTTGAAATCGCTCTAGGTCGATCATGGTAGTTGCTGCCTGTTGGAGACCCCACACAGCGTAACGACGTCCCATCGTACTTTCAGACGCTTCGGGCGAAATGATGATACTAACCTCACGGTGGTCGCTGAGTGACCATCTCTCCTCCTGCATATAACCTGAAAAGTCCATATAAGCTAGGGCTTCTAGGCTCTTTACAATATTCATTAGACATGAAATCACCGGGAGACGAGGACCGTCAAAGGTCGGTACGACCTTGAAACGCTCGTCTACAGCCCCTACAGTGGGGCTAGTCACGAGCGTGTTGTTGCCGTTGCTCAAAGCCGAAGCAGTGAAAGGAAGCATTAGGGCGGCTGAAATGAGACTGGGGGTTACGACGGCAAAGAGTATGTAGAGAGGAATATGGTGGAAGATGTGCATGGCAGATGAGGTCCGCTCGGATCTGGTTATAGGAAGGTCCCAGTGGTTGATGAGGCTTTCTCGAAGTCACAAATTCCTGATGGGCACAAAAGTATGAGACTGCTGGTTGGCAAGAATGTTATTCGCCCACGCGACTGCGTGTGTGCAGCCGACGGCTAACAACGAAACAGCTTCGGTCGCCTTTCGTACTACCGCCATGACCTTCGAATGGGAACGTGTGTCTCCCGCAATCGTCCAGCCATGGCATAATTCCTCGACCTGTCCGGCGTGGGGCGTTCTTCATCCTTTGCGCTCAAGCACTTGATTTGAGACCTCCGAATGGGTCCGAATACTGGACCGCGTTAATGATATTCGCGCTGGCAGTGCCCTCAGAATGCTTGGAGCAAACTATCTGAAGGAGAAAACAGAGCATTATCTCATCAACATACTTAAGTGGGAACCTGATGACTTGCTATCAATGTGAACCACATCAGCTGCAGACCCAGTCTCAAGCCCCAGAAGACCAATAAAACTGCAACACGCGAAGCTTGCTACTTGCTCTAGATGCATTCTATTATATCGCAAGCTATGTCGTCCAACGTTTATTAATGGTAGAAAGTAGTGCGGATATGCGACCAAACTTATTTCAATAACAAGGTTGAGTATTCTGGCTCTTCTCCAGGCGGTGTTACATGCTTCACCGCCATGGCTCTTGCAGCGCTGCATTCACTGCATATAAAAGCGGCTGCCCAGTTCTTCTGATCAGTTATCATTACCGTCGTCCAACGGCACAGACATTTTGAAGAGAATATAGCACTTTAGGTGCCTTCGAGAATGAAGCGGATATAAGATCTGAGCGCGTCCCCTGCCTAGGCGCCGTGACCGAGGAGAGACTTCGTCTCCGCGTTTCCATTGCTATAGGCGTTCCCCGTCGCGTACCTCCAGGTGGCTCCACTGTATCTGGTCACTACCTTCCAGTCGGCATCAAAGTATCTGTACCTCTCTATGCCTCAAATCAGCCATCCCGCAACTTCTCCAATGCAGAAATTTTCGATCCGGAGCGCTGGCTAACGAAGGCCGGGAATGAGAGTACGAGAATATACGCTTTCAAATTTTCTAGTAATGGGTCGAAGAATTGTGTTGGTATAAAGTTGGCGGCATATATGGAGTCTCGACTTATCTTGGCGAGGCTGTTGTGGAGCTTTGACACGGAGCTTGATAAAGCGATGGGGTGGTATTGGGGTTGGGTTCGGCAGAAGATATATATGCTTTGGGAGAAGGATGCTTTGACACTGAAGCTTCGGACGAGAACAAAGATGGGATAGTCTGATCTTGTGGATACATCTCCTGAAAGCGAACGAAAAATTACAGCGCGGGCAGAGTTGTCTTGATGAAATAATGCATCTCGGGAACGTCGAGGTCCACCCATTGGCTCAGAGACGTACTCATCACATTCCATTCACATCTTCAAGGTGTCCCGGTCACACCAGGCCTGTGGTCGTCGATCGAGAGGATCTACATCCTGCCATCTGGCCTCATCAATGGGTCAGGCCAGGCACAAGCGCATTGCTCTGCCTATTCCAGATACCCTGCTGTCTGTGCGACACGTACGGCGTGGCGGAATGCGAGGGACCCCCCTCTTCTCTCGTGCAACTTGGCTCCTTGAACTCGGGATTCCCTCCGAAACACGCGTTAACAAAGGCAGTATCCAAGAGATTGAGCCAAACGATTGGGGACATCAGAAAGAAAATGCCGCAGAGCAGACACCAAAGACCAAGTTGTTGGCCGAGACGAGCATGCTAGAGTCTGTGGTGGGTTTGGGTTGCTAGGTCATATGTTTCAAGCCATGGATAGGTCAGTAACATGAACCGATGCACTTCCGTTGTCAGCCATGGCTTACTTATGGCAAGGTTCGGCGAGCGTCGTCTTTTCCTGCCTAGTCTCAGACCATTAAGTTGCTAGCCAACCCCACATCCAAGCCCGTTTCCGGTGGCGTGAACAATCGCGAGGACGTGGAGTTGTGGGGCGGCCCAAAACGGAATTCCGTGGTTGGTGCGCTTAGCCAAAATCCTCCGACGATGCTGAACAAACCTGCATTTCCGCGATTAAGATAAACACTAAAACCCCAAGACGAGGGAAAGAAACCCTCATTGGACGCTCACATCAACGAGGCGTGGCCATCACGTTTCTCTTCGCTAGCTACCACAAACCGTTGCTGCACTAGCAAAGCATCGCTCATGATGCAGGTACCGCGTCATGTTAGACATCACAATTCAAAAAGGTACAATCCCTAGGTGTTCGGAATCCTGTCATCGACTGCCCCACACAGTGGCGCCTACTTAGAATTACGGCTCGCCGTTGGGGCCATTGGCTTGCGAGAAACCCAGTCATTGGAAGACCGATCTGGCTTTCATGTCTCACACCTCTCCCAATCAGCCAGGCCTGACTCCGCCCCCAGGAGTTACACCCGATTTCGATAGCCCCTTCACATTACAGCCGTATCAAGCCTTGGTTGTCGCAGCATGTGTCGCTTTCACCACCACCGCTCTCGCTGCGCGGCTGTATACCAAGGCACGAATTATCAAGGCTGTCGTGTGGGAAGACTGTGAGCGGCTACCCCAATCAGCTCATGGCCACAAGCTGGCTATGCTAACATTGGCTAGATTCTTCTGTGATCGGATGGGTACGAATGTATTGTTCAGCTCGTCGCTGATGAAGGATGATAGCCTGATTCGAAGCTGACAAGGTTCCAGGCGGCTTTTATGACTTATCTCGGCATTCAAACGTCTATCGGTAGACACGGCGGCGGAACTCATCAATGGAATCTTCTGTACAAAGATGTTCAATACGGCTGGAGAGTGAGTCGTGCAATAACAGAGGCTGATCGTCCGTCTAACGCATATTTAGTTGACCAACTATGGCGATATGATATACAGCCTCGCATTGTTCTTCACCAGGCTCTCGATTCTATTATTGATCCTGAGAATATTCTGTTCGGTCAAGCGAGACCGGTTCTACTGGTTGACACAGTTCCTGATAGGGGTAAACGCCATCTTCTACATCCTCTTCCTGTTCATCCCACTCTTTCTCTGCTCACCACGGAGCAAAATCTGGAATCCCGACGAACCAGGCCACTGTCTAGACGCTAAAGACTTGTATCTCGCCGCGGGTGTCTTCAACTTCATCTCAGATATCGCCATGCTGAGCGTGCCTGTGTTCTTGATTTGGAGTCTCCAGATGTCTTCCAGACGCAAGGTCGGCGTCAGTGCCATCTTCTGTACCGGTATCTTGTACGTCAAGCCTAAGCTTATGCGAAATATCTTGATGCTAACAACCGATAGCGCATGTATCGCGAGCGTCATGCGCTTGATCTATACGGTCAATCTGACCAAGACGGAGGACTATACCTATGTCCACGCGCAAACCGTTTTATGGGCGTGAGTGTCTTTCCTCAGGATATGTAATACCGACTGGAATCTCTTACTGATAGCACAGCAGTCATGCCGAGATAGCCTTCGGCCTCCTATGCAGTTGTTTCGTCGTATTACCACGACTCTATCGACATCTGGCGGATATCAAACCAGTCGCTGCCGGCACTTCAGCACAAGGTGGGCAAAACCGAACCCCGAAGATCTCGTCTCCACACGGGAAGCGCGATTGGGTGCCATTGAGGGAAACGCAGGGGGGATCGAGTACTAAAGTCGATCGAAGCCAGAGCGAAGAGCAAGCGCTTGAGAATGCCGTTGATGGTTTCGTCAAGAAAGATGTCGAAGCTGGATTTGGATCGCATTGAGTTGGCATATACTTTTTGAGGGCTTTGATTAGATCTGTTTGGCTCCGCAAGCAGAGCCCACCAACCTTGAAGTCCTGTTCAACTACGTTCGTCCTGGCCCGTCCTGTGCAGCGAATTCATATGATGTCATTCACAGAGATCAGTGACATTACCAAAGAGACGATTCTGTTGAAGGCTATCTACCCCCTATTTCCCTCTTTCCCGGGTAGCATATAAGTCACCGCCCCCCACGAGTGCCCTCTCTTGCTAAAATTTACCTCATCAACCCAATCTTCCAACAACCTAACCAACATCACTATCAACAATATCGATAGCTAAATTGTCCGCTTCCGAGCAATCGGGCACATCATCCAATATGACCCTACACACGCCACACTACCCTGTGCAGCCGCATCTTCTTATTGCAGAGCGCGGTCAGTGATATGATTTCATTTGGGGTTTGGTGGAAGGCGTTGCAATGAGTGCGCGTATGATAGGTATTGCTGCCTTATTTGAGGATGTTGGGGTATGCTGCATATTTTAAGCCGATCAAGAGCTTTGAGAGGTTGTTGTTTGTCTTTACACGAGCATCTTGCTTTGCTATGAAGCTGAGGAAATCTTGGAGGGGTATTGGTTAGATGTATGCTGAAAGCTATCCCGTATCCTAGCTACGTGTACATTCGAGGGGTTAGCCGAAGTCAGCTAAGCAATTGTACACGCAAGTTGCCAGAGTAGGGATATCCGTCTCTCAAGAAGAATTTTAAGATTAGGTGGATATGTTGAGATTTGAGAGAAAGGGTGGTGGAACGGTGTGTCTAGCCTTGCGGATGTAGAAAGTCGTGACTGTATTACGGAAACATTTGGGAAATTTTTGATTGATGGAGAGAGCAAGCAATCCCAACTCTGAGAGTACCTTTATGTATTGGATGGTCTGAGCATTTGAATGAGCGGTAAACATCACAGCGTCCATAAACCACCTTGAGGAAGAGGAACGTGTCGAGGCATTGCGTTGGCTATCTTCTCGGACTCACATGGGGTACCACCAGCAGATACTTTAAGCACGTCTAGCTCAGGTGGGTGGCTTCTTTATCATCCAACGTGAGTTTGATGGCATAGAAGCAGTACCTCATTCCTCTTATGGCTTCGTGGTATGGTCGGTCGGGGGATCAGCTGAGCACGCTCGTTTCTCTTGTGATAGAATATGCGTTGAAGGGTTCGATGCTGGTCAATATTTAAGCCTAGACGGCTTTTATTGCTCACGCAAGCTGCTGAAGTCCGGTGCTCTGAACGTAGCTGTCATATTCGAAAGGATTGTAGGACAGCGTACATCTGTGCGGCCTGATCTACCGCTTCTGGGCCTTACCATAGAAGTATGGGAGGGAAAAGATCGAGGTATCAAAACGACGAATTCTAAAGTACATGTATGTAGCCGCTGACATGGTTTTTGGGAGGGAGTGCGCTATGTTGTACTTAATCTTCAGAGCAAGGCATTTCCCACGTCAGCACTTTCTTAGAACACCTTATATACAGATGCAATCCTGTTTTGGATGAAGTATGGCCAGCGGGCCGAAGAGCAAGCGAGGGAAGGTGACACTTGTCTCAAAGAGATCTTTCGGTTCTTCTTTTCGATGAATCTGAAAGCTAATTTTCACTGTCGTCTTGGGCAGGATTTTTATAATCGTTACAGTTTGGACACAAGTGAAGCATCGCTACTTCAGAAATCTCTAGGCCAGCGTTCGAGTGGATAAATGCCAACGACGTGTTCCCTCGCCATTCACTTTCACAAAATCCTAGCAGGGTGACTACCAAATCGTGCCCTTGACCGCAACATGAGACAACAGCTCCTCTCCCAGGCAGCCGCAAGATCTTACGACGGCGTTCTTGGAATCATGTCGAAGCTCTGCGAGATAGACAACGAAAATGCAGAGGAGTGGCTGGACCTTGCTCGACTATAGAACGCAGCTCGCAATAGCGATACTCACGCCATCACCAAGGTCATGTTGCGAGGAATCGAGGTCGACACTAACAAAGGCCACACGCTCTGGTCACAGAGAAGCAATTCGAGTACTGCTTTCAGCAAGCGCGTACCCAGACTCCAGGGACGACACTCCGCGTACTTTTTAACACTGGGCTGCTGTCCAATGGGGTCCTGATGTGGTCCACATGTTTCTACATACCGGGGGCTATGAGCCACCGTTTATGGAGGTGGGTCAATACCGTCAGCTCTAGCCGGAGAAAGGGGAGATTCAAGAATTCGCTATCATATGGAGCATGGTACATGAACACCCTCCCATCACAGCAAGCAGTCAGCGGCAAAGGATCAGAGATCAACACAAAGAAATGATGCTAGTGCGCGCATTTGAGCAAGTTATTATGCAGAGACGACATGATTGGCTGGACGTCTTCACACCTGCGTTTGTACCAGCTCCTCGGAAGCAAGGCTTACGGGTCGTTGATGAGCTCTTGGCAACAACGTAGAAAGAAGAGATCGATGATGAGAGGTTGCCATCAGAAAACATTCGCTGCTAGAATATATCGTATTGACATGTGGTGAGATACTCGACTCCTATCCAGCTTTTCGTCATGCCAGCTTTTGTCGTATAGAGCTTTCAATAGCCTGTATTCCCAGTCGCTCTGTAAGCAGCCAGCATACTTCCTTCCACACATTGATACACGCTTGATCCCCAACTCATATAGCGAACCGAACAAAAGGCCCATCCTCCAAATCCGAATGCGGGGCACCCTCCCAGACTCGGCAGCCCCCTAGCCCCACCTAGCAGGCTCGGCCCTCATGCCGCCACACCAGCGCCAAGGGTCCATCCCCGTACATACGGCCGCATGCGTAAGATACAAGAACCCCCTCCTCGCCCCATTTCTCTCTCTTTATCCCACATCCACCAAACAATCCACCACCTCCGCAAAATCTCACAACAAGCAGCAAATAAACCGCATACCAACATTCCCTACACATACCAATATACTCTACCTCTCCACGTACCCAAGAATCCCTCAATACCCTCTCAATATGGGTACGTACCTCCCTCCCCTCTCACCCTGCCTTTGCGTACTCCTCCTCCCACCAAAATTCACAAGAAGCATCATTGAAGGGTTGACTGACACGCACCATACCTATAGGTCCAGGTTGTTCGTGCAGCTGCGGCACCTCCTGTGCGTGTCCTACGGGGCAATGCACCTGTAAATAAATGTATGCGCAATTCGCTTGTTCAGTTGGTACTTGGGGGGGGATTGCTGATGGGGGGTAGAGATGATGTGGGAGATGGTTTGGGGAAGGGTTGGGGAATGGTTGGTGTAGGGAGGGAGGGAGTAGGTGGTGGTGATTATTTTGCGATGAGCATTGGGCGGGGCATGGGATAGTGGAGGGTGGAGGGGAGAATATCAGGTGGATTTCTGCATGCAAAGTCGGACTTGGGAGAACCTGTGGTCATATGGGGGATACCTGACCTACCACTCAGAAACGTGTCACGGTCATAAGATGTATTCGATCGAAGTGAAACCAATCCTCTGACACCCTTATCGGAAACTTCCTCCCGTTCTTGATTCCCATTCGCCGACCCATACCTCCATCCTGCACCGTCAGCTCAAAAGCCCCCACCCCACCCAATCCCACCCGCTGCACCACCACCATCGCGTAGACATAGCGGGGGTAAAGCGCTCTGATAGGGTACCGGCGTGAGGAAATTGTGCCGTTATGGGATCAAAGAGGGGTTGGTGGACTGCGCGATTTGTGCTTGAGGGGCTTGTGCGTCAAGAAAGCCCCGTATATAAAAGTACCCAAGTAAATGCCATTCTTTCCTCTTCCTTACCATATCACCACCAAACGCACTCGGCCATTACATCGTCACTAAGACTCAATAGCAATAACGCAAACGAAACGATCACTTCGTACCAACAACCCCCCCTCTATCAATATGGGTCCATGTGCGTGCTCCTCCTGCGGATGCAGTGGTGACTGCTCTAGCTGTGGATGTGGGAGCTGTGGTGTAGGTCTCACTGATCTCTTTCATGGAAGGAAATGGGAAGCTGACACTTGATAGCACTAAACGTGGAAAATACGGACTGTGGTGGAAAGACATGAGTGAGGGAATCTATACGATCGAGGGTGGAAGGGGAATAGCGGCTGCAGCAAGAGTCGGAACATTGTTAAACGACCGGGATCCTGTCATTACCATCTAGTTTACCGAATCGGAAACCCAATCTGATACTGCCTGGCTTCCAGCATCTTGGACCATATATAATACTCTCTTCCTCCTATGCCCGGCGAAGAGTCAATAGAATTTGAGGGGAGCGTGACCTTGTTATCACCTCTCAAAAGCTTCCCATCTCTTGACGTTCATGAGGTAGAGTTTGGTTGGCTCGTCGCTGTGATGATCGGCAGAATGAGTGACTTGACTTCCCCTAGGCGTTCGCGTCCGCCTCTGGTTCCATACGCCTGAACTTCGAAGGCTCGTTCGTGTAGCAAGCCTAAAATGCGGTGAGCGGACAATGTTCACACTGGAAGATGAACTTCTGCCCCGCATACCTACCTAGGGTGCAACGTCCTGGGCTATCTGTATTGTTCCACACGCGTCTCCAGTAGCCGTGGTCGCAGCTCATCTCAATGGTAGCCCGGATCTCTTCAAGTTGGTCCTCGAGTGGACGATGATTCATTCAGGCCAGGGTTTGCCCCAGGGGTTTTCGTAGTGGGCAAGAGCCTTCTTGGCTCGGAAGACTGTACGCTGTCGGAAATGTGGCCTCTTAAATTTAGCTGCCCCAACTGCGGCTTAGTCAAAGATGAAGTCGTCAGGTCCGGTATAATCGTAGATAAGGTCCGCTACGTAACCATTACAAATCACAACAATCTCAGGGCGTACCACACACGTAGCTGAACCCAGCTCGTCAGATACAGCTGATGATCGATTAGCTCAACTGTGAGATTTCTGCAGGTTTGTGTGAAGCTCACGTTATTGACTGTAACCAAAGTGCAATTCAGTCAGATTGTTGTCCCAATAGCAGCCCTGGCACCCTTTAACCTTCGCCAGCTCGACCAATTCTTGTCGCTATATCTGTTGGACACTCATTGCCTTTTTGTTATTTCGTTCGATATTTCCTATACGTATGATGATTGCATTCCGAACAATGTCCTGAAACACCATCGAAGCCCTACTTCTCGATGGCGAGGCGACACCTTGGCTCCGCGCCGCTACGAGAGCATGCTTCCGCGATAGAGGCTTCTTTTGTTCAGTAGCGCAAGACTAGCTGTTTGGGGAGATAGTGTTCGACGAGCTGTATGGTGAGTGGGCGTCTGCAGCACAGCGGCGGGAACGTCTCGCCAGGAATTATTTGTGATCCTCGTTACAAGAGATACAGATCAGCTTGCCTCGAGCTGAGCCTGACTGCGGTGGAGTAGTAGCTAGAATGATTGGTATATTGGCTAGTTCGCTTGATGGACCTGAGCGTTAATGAGCACTGCTGAGCGTTGCTGTTGTGAGCTGCGACAGATTCGATGCCGTTCAAGACTCTACCCGAAGGAGTTGAGGGTCAGCAAAACACTGGGCGAGATGACCGTGCACGTTATGTGCTTGATGAAACCGTCAATGTTGCCCGGAGTCAGTAGAGCTGTCCAAAGCAAGACAAGGAATTGCCTCAGATGAATGATAGAGAGGAGGTAAAAGCCCGGCGACTTGTGGCCTTCAACGTCTTGAGCTTGGTAAGGTTGGCTCGAAGATTATCACTCGTCTAGAGGTGAACGAAGTTGCGAGGATGGGCCCTTCAGGCGGATAAAGCGGTGAATTCAGTCCCGACCAATTATGAGCTCCCAAAACACTTGTTCCTATGGGCTGGTGGCCGTTGACGATCTTGTGAGTAGTTGATTGGGGCCCTTGAGCTGACAGCGTATAGATAATAACTTGCCTAGTTCACTTAGCTTTCCTGTCGTTTTTATTTAAGATTAGAACTGTGTCTGCTGATAATCCAGTCTCACACGCCAAAGGAAATGGCGGCATCTCAATGATCATGATTCCTCGACGCAGCGGATGAGCAATTGAACGTATTCACTCTAAGCCCATCTTCGCATCATCCCCAACGCCCCAATAGTTATCCCGTTCCTGATGTGAGGGCAGCTGTTGTGTATCGCGCTCATCCCCACGTAACGTGGACGAACCAGAGTAGTCACCGCTGCTGTGTGCGCTTGATCTACTACCTCTTCTGAAAAAACCGCGCTTCCTAGCTTGGCTGCTACCGCTACTACTTGTATCACCGTCCTTGATGACTTGCGTGTATTCAGGCGGCGCTTCCAAGGAGGCTGAATGAGGAGCAGGTGGAACCAGCGTATCCGTGGATTCATCCAGTCCATTTTCTTGGCTGACCTCCACCAGCTCAGCGTCTCGATACCATTTTCGCCGTCGGGTATATCGTCCCCACCCATCTTGACCTCGCTTTCCATCGTTCCACTTGTTGTCGTAATAGATCCAACCGTCATCACCAGTACTAGCTCTCTTCTTTCCACCACCTTCGATCTGCCATTCGCTACCTGGAACCCAGCGCCATTGCGCTGTCCCATGATCCACTTCTGGCAGCTGAAAATTGTCCTTGGCATCTGATGGATTGAGATGCTCGTCTGTCCAAGGGCCCCGTTCGTATGCAAGCAAGGAGTATGTCCACCCCAGGCCAAGCCAGCGTCGCTGGTTCTCAAAGACCACAAAGGTGAAACGTACGCCGGCTGGTTCGGCGTGGCCGTTGGCAACAAGGGATTTGGCAGCATCTTGTTGACTTTTGTGCCTCAGAGGAAGGGGAGGCGGTGGACCTTTGTTGGTAGCCACGGCTGGCGCCGGGATACCAAATCTCAAGCCAGTCGAAACCGACACAACTCGGCGAATCAATTTGGAGCGCCACAAAATTGCGCGAGACACTCGAGCAGGCCTTGAATGCCAGCTAAGCATAAGTGTGCCGACCGCCAGGATCACGCGGCGAGTCGTCAGAATATAGAATGGAGGCAACGTCAGTACAATCCATATTGGCGTAATGAATAGGATGCGTATGAACAACGTAGTTAGCGCGGGGCGCGTCGTTGCGAATGTTGCCGTTCGCTGGGTTGATAAGAAGTCGGTGAGCTGCATGGACGGCTCAAGAAGTATATTACATCTGGAAGTAAATGTAGTCATCGTCTCCACAATCTCATCAAGGCTCTTTTGGTGTTTCATGTTACTTTCGGATTGGTCTTTTTTTGAGTCCTTGAACTTCTCGTTCGTCCAGCTGCTTGAGGACAACGGAGAGTATCTCCTTGAATACATGCCCAGGATAACACATATCACTGTAGCCAATGGCCCAGCATACCTGGTAACAACGTCACCGTACAGGGCAATTGCCCAGAAGCCTGCAACAACTAGAAAGCTCTCCCATGGGTCCCCACTCGTCCATGTTAGTAGCCCCACGAGTTGATTGAGGGGCAGGAGGAAAGGGTGGGAGAAGGCGAGGGCTCGAGTAATCGTCGGCGGTGTTGCTACAAGTAATGGTGATTTTCGGTGAACCAATATTGTAGACCGCTGTCTAGTAGCTGGGGAGGAACTAGAAGCGGTAGGAGAGAATGCAGCTATGGTGGGGGGGTTCGCGTCGTCTTTGCTCTTGCCAGATCCATTGTCTGATAGGTGCGCTGGTGAGGATGCCATCTCCGCTAACCAAGGCGTTTCTGCTTGCGGTTTCAGTTGTATCCCACGATAAAGAGGGAAAAGCAGCATAGGAGCCTAATGAACGTACCAAACGCAGCCATACATCATGTGGGATACGAGCTGGGGTGTTGCTGCTCCGAAGGACTGACTACCATGGTGCCAATTCTGGCATGCTCGAAAACAACGTGAGCAAGTAGAGTGACACAGACGAAGAATCTCTATATCTTGTGTGGAGAAAGAGAATTGATGCACCTCGGCAGGCCGGAAACCTGCCTCCTGTAAGACGTCACCCGTCTTATCTGCATTACATAAGCGAAGCTAAGATTTGCCCTGTCGGAAATTTGATGCTTCTCCTCGTAGTCGCCGCATTTCGTATATTCACTTCCTCAACGTCCATGGCTTTCTGCAGCTTATAACGCATATTGGGTGGCAGGCGATAGGGGACGGGAATAGCCACATATGGTGAGCGTCATCTTCAAAGGTTGTAGACAGTCTCTGACATATCCCCCAGGCGCACCGCATTATAATCCAGGTCGCCATTGTTGGCACCCGAGTCCTTGGTCGAGCCTTCGCAGAGGCATACAAACAGGCCTCTGCATCGCAGCAGTACTCTAGACAGGGTGCGAAAAGTGGGGCTACGGCCAACAGCTTCGCCTCCGCAGGTCTCACACTGGATGAAGCATGCAAGATCCTCAACGTGAGGCCGCCACAAGGGGGCAAAACAGATATGGAACACATGATGGAGAGGTTCAAGGTCCTGTTCGATAAGAACGATCCAACAAAAGGGGGCAGTTTCTACCTGCAGAGCAAAGTGCTACGGGCTCGCGAGCGGATCGAGCTAGAGGTTAGGGAAGCTGCCGAGGCGGCGGAGACAGAAGCGGAGCTAAAAGAGGGGTGGAAGCCGAAGGTATGGAAGGATCGATAGTACCCATGCTCGAGGACTTGTTCGGACAAATGTTGAGAACAGAGTTTAGTGACCTTCAAGATCGGATCGTCACCAGCTAGGCCTCGTCGCAATTTGGTACTGCGATCTGATATAGGGTATTCCGGCGCGATTCTATCTGATTGCATAGCGAGGAGTTCTGGGCATTTCTACTCTACAGGCACGCAGGACAGCTGCCTGGGGGAGTACAACATAATCGAAGGTGATCTAGCGATGTCTTCTCACCAAATGTTTTATACCCACCACCACGGCGTCACTTGTCTACAAACGCCAACAACTCCAAGGATCATGGTTATTTGTCTCGTTCTCCACAAGTCCGTAGGTTTGAGAGGTGCCGTCAAACTACTACGTTCCGACCGGTATGGAGGCGAATTTGTGCCTTTTCCCAACGCTATGGCTTACTATGAGATTGTCAAGAACGGTCAGTTAGCCTAAGATGGTACCCAGTGTGGCCATCAATTTGCAATCACTCGGACTGTCCATGGCCTCGCAGACAGATGATCAGCTCAACGGGGTAGGTGTCATGGAGACCCTTCTCCAGGTTTCTCGGGAAGGACGATCAAACAAGCATGCTCAATGTACGATGGCGCAATAGATAGCAGGCTGTCACCACTTCCCTCGGAGCAAGTATAGCCAATGAGTTAGGCACGGTGACCCACACTTTGACCGCTGTTTTCCTTGTGCCAGCACAAATCATTACTGCAAGATACCCTAATGAGCAGCGGCCGAGATAAGATGCTCCCGTTATTGGCCTCCAGAGTAAAGCTAGGGCTTCCGAAACGTGCTCTTGCTGCAGGGACTGCCTGCGACTCGCGCGCCGTTTGCATCTTGATGGCGCTAAGGAAAGTCTTTATCGTCAATCGCGGCCAAGCGATCAGACCCGCTCCCGAAAACGTCCAGACTCTCGTGCATGTCGTCCAACCTCCATCAACATCCGTATCTTTCACAGTTCACTTCAGACAAGCTGAGTGCTGACTTGTGCTACTTGAGAGAAGCTTGTGAATTAGTAATGTTCAGTCATCGCGTCATAGACCCTGGATGGCGCCATGAACCGCCCGTGGCACTTTACTAGGAAAGTATCTCTTTGGCCCATTGATTTCGTACTCGGAGTGCCGATTGCGCCGATTGAAATTGTTTAGGAATGGATGACCACCAAAGATGTATTTATAAAGATGCATTTACACCCGTCTGAGCCCAGAAGGCGGCGATTACAAAAGACCATCGCTGGCCCTTCTCACCTGCCACGATACACAGAGCTCCGTGTGCTGGCATTCCCTCTTCCATTTCTCTCGTCTATCTCCTTCTCACGCCCAGACATCTAGAGCTCCCCAACTAGTGACCAGCACCGCCATCATGCCTCAGACTCATCCTCCATTGTCCTCTCTCCTCCCGCCGCTCATCTGTGGAACAGCGACGTTCAACGACCAATATAATCCAGATCCCTACGCCTTGCCCACCACAGGCATCGTCCACCGCGCCCTTTCTCTTGGTGTTCGCGCCTTCGATACCTCACCGTACTACGGCCCCGCTGAAGAACTCCTGGGCAAAGCCCTCAACACGCCCTTCGTTCACGACAACTTCCCCCGCCGCGATTACTTCCTTCTGACTAAGGTCGGCCGAATCGCTGGCGCTGAATTTGACTACTCCGCCCCATGGGTACGACGTAGCGTCCAATGCAGTCTCGACCGTCTACACACAAAGTACCTCGACGTGGTGTACTGCCACGACGTGGAATTTGTCACCCCGGAAGAAGTTCTCACAGCTATCACCGAGCTCCGAAGGATACGAGACGAGACTGGACGGATAAAGTATGTGGGAATATCTGGATACCCTGTGGAGAACTTGTGCGAACTCGCGGAGATGATACTCGAGAAGACTGGCGAGCCGCTGGACGTGGTCATGTCTTACGCCAACTTTACGCTCCAGAACACGCGACTAGCCACAGTCGCACTCCCAAGGCTAAAGGCTGCTCGTGTTGATGTTGTCCCGAACGCTTCAGTGCTTGGTATGGGTCTCCTTCGCCGTACAGGTGTTCCGATCGGTGCCCAAGGTGACTTCCATCCATCTCCCAACGAGCTACGGGTCGCAATTCAGAAGGCTAGCGACTGGTGCGACAGAAACAATAACAGGATGGAGAAGGTTGCTATTCGCTTCGCGATGGAAACCTGGATACGTGAGGGGCAGGAGGTAGGCTCGAAAGGCGATCCTGCCTCTGGTATCCCATGGACCCACCAGAAAGTTGATCACGGGGCAGCTAAACTTGGTGTCAGCGTTATGGGCGTCAGCAACATCGATGAGCTCAACGAAACCATGCGTGTATGGAGGAGTATCCTCGACGGTCTGGAGGGTGGAGAGCAGACTGCTGTCGATTCCGGCAGAGGTAGCAAGGACCGCGCTTGGAGCTTGTCAAGGCAAAAGCAAGTCCAACAGTTGTCGCTGGGCATGCGAAAGATCCTGGGAGAGTACCTCGATTTCGTGTGGGCAAGTCCTCCTCCTGGCTTCTCCAAAGCTGGTTTGGCCCCTACAGTACCTGCGCCTCTACCCACCCCAGAAGCATCGCCAGCCGTCTCACCTGGCCAACATGCATTCAAGCTTTCGAGTGGCGAAGATATGGAGATTAGCTGCACGGAGCTGGTATAGCCATCAAAAGAACCCGTGAAAGATGACCATCGAAGCGAGCGACTGTGCTGATGCCCATCTTAAAAGTGCCATCAGTTTGTATCTCGAGGAAGATTACAGCTCCAAATGAAGCCAAGAATTTTGCCCGTTCGCTGGTTGGAGGAATATCTTGGAGCGGCTTCTTGCAAAGTAGTCCTGGAAGAAGGGCATGTTGGATAGACGAGCTGGAAGCTCGCTGGTGAGGCATTCTCATTTTCATAGCCCTAGCATATCCAGACAGCCCTGGCTTTGTAAGTCTTGGAAGCTGCCTATGCCGAAGGAGATCTCTTCCAGTGACACCGGGACTCTGCTCTCGTTAAGCGTATGATTCGATTGACGGTGCCTCTCCGAAGCATTGTGCTTCCGCCTCTGCCGTCCTCTCAATAGGAAACCTACTGTTCTCAGAAACGATAGACTTCGTCACTAAGTTGTGACTCAAGCAAGGGGAATATAACCCCACTGATTTGGCTGGCGTGGCTCGCTTCTCCTGTCTATTTCTTTCTGCTATTCTTCAAAAGTACACAGTTGATTTCCCTATTTCTATGTAGCTCCATGGCAAGTGTTCTACGGAGTCTTGGTAGTTGTGGGGTTGGATCGTAGTGGGTTCCTCTCCGCAGGTTGTCGTCGATCATGGAATTCATTTGATGTCGCGGATCCTGTACGATCACAAGCTTCCGTGCTCTCTTTCGCAAGCCCCTTTGAGTGTGTACATTTTGCTTGTGAAGCGTAGCCCCCCTATCTCTGATGAGCCGCCCCATTTTCGGGCAGGTGCGTAATGCAATTATGACATATCATGCATCCGGCACACAGTCTATTGATGTGTATACGTTTCAGTGCATCTGCAAGCAATAATCCTACAATGCATGGAGATAGTGGTAGAACCCGGTGTGCAAAGGTATAGCGCTCCCAGTCGCCTACTTGATCCCGTTACGCGGATTTCTGTGGTCCGTTGGCCTGTATTGCGTAGTGATTCTGGCCTGGCCCCACGCATGGAGGAAAGCTAAAGCCTAAACGATAGGGCAAATGTCTAAGTGTACAGTAAAGCCTAATCAATCAAGATGTCTAAAAGATATATTGAGCAGGGCCATTTGATTGTAGCTGGCTCGATAGACACTTTACCAAAGAGGCTAGCTTTTGTTTACATCACGTGACGTGACCCGTCGCGCCTGCTGCGCTAAAGTATCCGCAGCCCAGCTTTTGACCGTTTGATGGCAGCTCTCGCACCAAACCTGTTTCAATGCTTCAGTGAGAGCTCGTGTGATCATGGCACAATCGATGTCGCCTTTGACCCCTAGAAGTGTCAATCGAAACGCCCCCTCGACAACGGAACGGAAGTCTCCTTACAAGTCGCAGGAAAAGCCAGCCTTTGCGCATGAAGACACGGAGAATATGCCACTCTCTAGTCCTGGTGGCCCCCCCAGCTCTCCATTCGTCGAGAATGTTGAATCTCCGCTCACGAAAGCGTCTCAAAGTCCCACCAAACCACAATTGGCTGAGACAGAACCATTAGAGGACTATCAACATATTGAGCTTACAGAGGACGCGCTGCGAGAAAATGAAGGATTGACACGTGCGGTACAAGTGCTGGAGGACAATCAAGCGGTGGAAGACGATACTGTCAAGACGAATGGAGCCTACGGAGCTGATGACGAAATGGTTTCAAATCTTGGTGGAGCACCCGAATATGCTGGGATGGACGACACTGCCTTCTCTGCCTTCTCGGCCGTACCCAATGCAGACATGACTCGATTTGCTCGCCTAGGTCAATCGCCTATGAAAAGCACATTCGGCAGTCCGACAAAATCACAAGGCGAGGAGCCTACACCTCGACCCACAGACCGAAATACGCCTTCGAGAAACAGCTACTATGACGACCACTACTCGTCACCTACACCCCGAAGACATCAGCGCGAGAAGTCCTCTCACGATGATACTACAAATCTGCTCGTCGATTTCACAGGAAATTTCAGCGCAATCGCACCCCTCGCACCCCTCGCACAGCGATCCCCTACGAGGAATGGTCGCATGTCGCCGCCGAGAAAGTACCACAACGACCTCGCATCATATGCATCAGGACGTCGGACGCCATCACCGGCGAAATATGCATTACCCCCAGACACACCATCCGAGTCGCGCCACCTTACGAACCTTCTAGATTTCGATCTCCCACCAGCACCTACACCACGCTCCATTCCCAGCATATCCGCGCGCGAACTTGAATCTATGAAGTCCGCCTTCCAATCTCAAATCTCCTCACTCAAAGCCGAGCTGAGTGGAAAAGAAGCAGAAGTCAATAGCCTGAAGAATGCTATGGACAGCGCAGAACGGCGGGTCGGCGAAGCACAAGAGCAGGTACGTGAAGAGCGAGGTGCAAAAGAGGGCCTACAAGCCGAGAAGACTGAATGGGAGAAGCGGGAGCAAGAGATGAAGGATGTCCTCCGTAGTGTCAAGGAAGAGATAGTCCATTCGGACCGCGAGAAAGATCGGCTTCTGCAGAGAGCTACGGACGCAGACTACAAGCGCGAAGAAGCCGAGACGAAGGCTCTGGAGGCAGAAAGTAAGGTTGCTGGTCTACAAGCTGGCGCCTCATCCGGATCAACAGCCACGGAGATCGGCAGCACTAATACGAGCTCTGAAGTCGAAGCTGCGGTCACCAAAGTCGCGAAAGAACTCCACGGGCTGTATAAGAGCAAGCATGAAGCCAAAGTCACTGCGCTGAAGAAAAGCTACTCGGACAGGTGGGAGAAGAAGATCAAAGACCTGCAGTCGAAGATCGATGACTTGAGCAAAGAGAACGAAGATCTTCGCGTCGGCAGAGATGCTACCATGACGGGCGTTGATCCTGCCAAAATCTTTGCTGGTGCAGAACAAGAAAATGAAGAGCACCAAAAAGAGCGAGAGGCATTACAACAACGGTGCGAGAGACAAACCTCCAAGCTTCAAAGCGTGGAGCGGGAAATCGCCACACTGAAATGCGACCTCGCTCTGTCCAAAGACACCAACACCTCCCTACAATCTCAACTCGAGCTCTCCCGCACGGAAACAGCCGACCTGATCGCAGCGACGGAAGAGTTGATGGCGCTTTCTCAATCCGCCATGTCCGGTTCTGAACCCCAACAACAACCCGCACAGCACGATATCCGCTCTACCCTGTCAAGATCGACATCGGGAACGGGATTGAAAGCGCCAGGCTTCGGTGGGTATAGCGGCGAGAGCAGGATCGGAGGCATTCGGCCGCCGGCGGGTGGGTATGGTGGCGGTTATGGTAGTGGGTATGGGAAGGAGAGGAGTGGGAGTGGGAGTGGGGTCAAGAGTGGGTTGTTGGGCAATATTGAACGTATGGGGAGGGGAGGGGGGGTGCATTAGGTAGATGGGAATGACGCTGATGGTGAGAGTTCTGGGCGTTGGGTGGGAGAAGGGATTGTATGACGTACCTAGCTTTCTGACGGGTGTCTTTGCGCTGTTGATAGAGCAAGGTCGTAAAGACTTGATGCTCTCGCTTCTAAAGTGATGTTTCAAGCATTCATGACGCCGCAACATTTTCTTTTTGGCCCGATTTTTGAATCTATAACAGCTTGATTCTGTCAAACATCGATAAAAAGACGCATCGTATTGCATTCGCCCTGACGGGTTGTTGTTATAAGGTAGTTCAGAGATCCCGTGATAGGAAACATCTCCTAACCCCCCAGAACGGTAGGATTAGATTCCTCCTTGTCCTGATGCCGAGAAGTCTGCACGCGAAGCACATTCATGCATTCACAGCATCAACGGATAATAATATGACTCTCGTCTCAATCTCTAAACGCGTGGGCTCTATATATACGATATAATATCTACTTTTCAATATAAATTAATTAAAACTTTAGCGAAATTTGTCAAATTTAATATTTGAATCTATATCATAAAACAAAAATTAGCAGCTATTCTCTTCTATAAATCCAGCACCCATCTGACACCAATGAGAAGAATAGAACTAGTGACGATGAGCCGTATCGCCAATTGAGCTCCACCTAGAATTACTTTTTGCGCTGCGGCCTTGGAACTAGAAGAGACTGGGGGTGTAGAACTGGATGGAGCAGAGCCGAAGCCGGACGTTATTACTGCGCCTAGACCTGAGGATGGGGAGGTAGTCGGTAGGTTGGGGATGGGGATGGGGGGTGTTGTTGATGTGTTTGGGGTTGAGGGGCTATGATTTATGGGGGTTATGGTGGTGTTTGTTGGCGTTGGTGGGGTGGTAGCTGATAAGGTGGTGTCGACAGGTGTGAAGGTGTGGCCGGCGGCTGTCAAGGGGCTTGGGAGTGGGGATAGCGCTATGGCGTTGGATAGAGGCAAGGTGGATGTGCCGACAACCAGGAGTGAGGTGCCTAGGGAGATGGCTATGCCGCTGATTGTTGTTGCTGGCGCGTTTTGAATGATTGTTACGCCGTTGACTAGCAGTTGGTTGTTGCCGAGCGGTGTGAACGCTTGGCCGGCGGCTGTGAATACTGCGGGTTCATGCTGGGCTGGTGTTGGGTTGGCGCTGGGTGCTGGGATTGCGAGTGTGGAAGTGCCTGCGATTAAGCCTGCGGTTGCTAATGATAGGATGGTACCATCTGTCGTTAGGGGTGCGCCTCCGATTGACAGGGTTGCACCGTTTGCAATCACGACGTTTTGGTTGATTTGTGTCCATGTTTGACCTGCTGCTGTGAATACTCCAGGGACTGCCTTTGCTGTTGGTGATTGAGCATCAATGGCTGGTATTGCGATGGTCGAGGTGCCGGCTATCAAACCCGAGGAGCCTATTGATACAACAGTTCCGCCGATTGTCAGTGCTGGTCCTCCGCTCGAGATGGTCGCGCCATTTGCAATTATTGTGCCTTGGTTGAGCGGTGTCCATGTCTGGCCTGCTGCAATGATACTAAGAGCAGGCGAAGCTTGGGCTGGAGCTTCGTTGACGTTCGTCTGTTCGCTAGGAGAGGCTTCGCCTCCTGAGTTTGTTTGCGCTGGAGGGTTGTTCGCCGCGGGTACAGCAGCTGATTGAGCACCAGCGGGTGTGACTGGGATGTATGGTAGTGTGGTGGGTAGCACGTTGACGTTTGCGTTCCCTATAGAGACCTCAACGTTTCCAATTGAGGCTTTGGCGCCAGAAGGCAAAGTAGATCCGGCAATGATAACACCTCCTCCGTCAGCCTTTTCTACTCCTTGTCCATTCACAGAAGCGAAAGCACCTGTCGGCGCTGCTGATGGAATGTGGATCGCGTTGCCGCCAATAACTACACCTCCCGCATTTTGCGCAATTTGCACACCATTGGTAGTTGTAGAACTGCCGCTGTTGCCGGCTTGAAGACGGTTGCCGTCGACGGCGACACCACCGTCTGGGTGAGCTGCGATTGTATGTCCGGCAACAGCAACTTGAGCAACTGCTGGAGCTACACCAGTAGGGTCTACTCCTGTATCTTGCGAATAAGTGGCTGCTGGGTCTTGTGGCGAGTTTGCTGGGGCATTCGACGAGCTGTCTGACGCTGGATATTTGGCTGGACTGTCTAATGAACCTTGCGATGGATCCGTAGTAGAAACTTTCGCGGGAGTGGGTGCTAAATTCTGTGAGGGGTCTGACGCGGAGCCTTTCCCCAAAATTTCGGATTTTCCTTGCGAGAGATCTGATACTTGGACTTTCGTAGAACTTGCGGGTGTAATTTGCGAGCCCGCTGGCACCAGAGCTGGCTTTGGATTCGATGGCGGGTCTTTTGAACTTCCAGAGGACAAAAGTTGAGAGGGACCCAAAGCGGGGTCTACAGGAGCATCCTGCTTCGGATCTGAGGTGGGATTTTGTTTGTCAGAAACAACTGGCGCCGGTGTTTGCGCGGGAATGGTGGTAGGGTGTGTAGGTAACGCAGCAGGCTTTGCAGGATCAACAGCCGGCGTATTAGTTGGAACAATAGTAGGAGCAACCATGGTAGAAGCGGCGACGAGCGTGCGAGGTGGATCAAACACCCCCCAGGTCCAACCTTTGCAGCCTTCCCAAGCCGGGTTTCTATTCTCCAGAGCAGTTGGCAGCGCGAATTGAGGCCTCAGGCGCCATGATGCAACACCATCCACCATTGCATTGTAGGCATATGTCATGTTGGCGTAATTGGTCACTACCTCATTGTCGGGATGTGGCGGGCCTGGAAATTGATAGACCTGTCCACATGTATCGCACCCCTGATGCTCGGAGAGCACACTCCACCGAGGAGGAAGGTTGAAGTCTTGGTAGTTAAGCATCTTGGTACTCATCTCTGTTTGAGAGCAGCCGTAGAGAGTGCTGAGCTCTGTTGGCCCGTACGCTACGGTTAAAGTGTCATAGGTCGGTCCACTGTTGTACTTTGCCATCTCATTCTCCGCTTTCAGCCCATAATAGACGACATAGACGGAAGGTGATGTAAAGGTGTAGCCGCCTGGTCCTATCATGGTTCTTATAGATGGTGCAGATGTCATGGCTGGGCTAGTAGCCGGCGTTGAATATGGTGTAGGCCAGTAGTATAGTTGAACCGAAGAAGCCGTCAAGATGCACGTTTGTCCTGACGCGAATAGCATAGGCGCCTCATCCCCTAGATAGGTTGGTGTACATTCGGTGGCGACATGATATCCGGCTGTAGGAGGTGGATAGATGAAAGAGAACTTATAATCGGCCTCTGTGCCAGACCTGAAAACTGCAGAGGTCGCATTTGTATAATGATTGTTACTAGATACGGCTGTTGGTTGATTAGCCACCAACGCAGAATCGCATAGTCTGATTGGAATATTGCCAAGCACATATTCTATTTGTCCCAGAATCCGTATTCCGAGTCGCAGGAGATGCGGCGCACTCGAATTCATAAAACGTACGTACCAGAAGCAGCGAGAACGTATATACATGATAACAGCAATGCTAGCACCAAGCGAGTGAACATAATGAAAAATAACCACCCCGAGGACAACGAAAGATGTGGAAGTCAAGCAGAGCACGCGTGATGGAAAGCAAGTGAAGTTCACAAAAGTGCGAGGCAAGAATGTCCAGCATAGCCGGCCACTTCAGCAATCGTACTCACCCATTCGCCCTAGTGATGCCTTCTCCGTTCCTGCATTGAAGGATCTTCAATTGAACAACGGGATTAGCAGTTGGTCAGATCTATCCTCGCTAGGAGCCAATCGGTGCTACCCAAGCACCTTTGCGGCTTAGAGATCCTGCCTGAGATGGTGGTAGGCTGCCGTAGTGCAAGGCTGAGCAGCGGCTGAGAAAGCGTACCAATTACAGATAAGATGAAGGACTCGGGTAGCGTGGATTAGACATAAAAGAGCTAAGAGTGAAGCTATACTACCTAACTTGCGGGTAATATAAGTGAGAATCCGTATACTAAGGTACTTAAGGTGTAGGGTGCGCACCAATCTTAGTGACCATACGTCTAAACGCCCATCTAGATGCAGCATGTCTTCCTTTAAAACGCCGTCGCGATCACAGACCCTAGCCTCGTGAACGCCATCAGTATTGGTGTCCACGGTGATGTAATGTGAAGGTGAGAAGATTCCAACTTTCAATCCACTGCTCTCTCTCACTGGCCTCCCCCAAAGCCAAATCTCCTTGTCCGACGAAGCACCTAAGTCTCGTTGATTTCCAGAGGCTACTCCGTCAAGCTTGTTCTATGTCGTTGACGACAATATGCACGGTATCGCCCCGCCTCTCCTCAGGCATAGCGTTGCGAACAAAGCTCGCCATGGGCCTGATCGTAGCAGTCTTGTTTTTAGTCCTCTGGATCGATAAAATCTGGACGGCTCCAGCGATAGCAACGATACCGCTTCCCCACCAAGCAAGCCCCGTGAATCCAACGTTGTAGCCAACACCATATAGGTAACCTGCAAGCGGCGGGGCAATGGTACGGCATGCAGCGCCCGCCGAGGCAGCCAGCCCGTTGATCTTCCCTAGTACGCCCGGGGACGGTGCGGCTTCTTTGAGGAGGATCAGAAGGACGGGATACGCAAGGATAGAGGTGAAGTTGCGGATCGTCAGGCATACCCAAATGCCTGGATACAGAAGATTCTCTGGCAGGATTGCGAGATATGGGACGATGAAGTAGGCGATTGGAGCAATGATAGTGACCATGACGAAAGTCTTCCAAATGCCGAGCCAGGATGCGAGGAGTGGGAAGACGATGGCTTGAATAAATAAGGCAATCACTCCATTGAGGGACATAATGACACCCACGGATTGTGTGGCAAGGCCAAGGCCGCCGGGGATGTGGAAGGGAGAGTGGGCGGCATGGTCCGTGATCCGCTGATCCTGGAGGAAGATGGGTAGGAGGTGGTCATAGGTCATGCTATGATATGTGAATACGCCGAGGGCAATGACCAGCATGATGACTTTTCGGGTGAAGATCTCGGGACGGTCCAATGAGTCGATAGTAGCAGGGCGAAGGGAACCATCGGCGTTAAGGAGCCATTCCTTATCCTCGTGGATGTTGATTGTATTGAAGGTGCCATAGGTATCTGCTCTCAGATCAACGCCCGCATCCGCGGTAGCCCCAGCTGTGAGGATTAGAGGTGTCTCCGCTGTAGTATTGTCCAGCTCTTCTTGTGTGCTGTGCGGCTGCATATCGGGATGTGTCTCCACAAGGAAGAAGTAGCCAAACAGGATACTGATTAGAAGGAGGGCAGCGCAGATGAGGTTGGGAAGGAGGTAGGGAAATTTGGCGAAGATGCTAGTAGCAGGAAAGAAGGCAGGCATAGAGACGGAGGGGCGGGCAAAGAAGCCCCCAATCGCTGGGCCAATGATCGTACCAATAGACCACACAAACGGCATCACAGCATATGCCCTTGCTAGCGGATGTTTAGCATAGGTGCGCAAGGACCGTGCTGGGAACGACACATACGTTCGTATTCCGGCTTCTGAACCAATTCGCCCACCATGGTCTGGATGACTCCGATATTTCCATCTGCCAGAGGTTAGACTATGCTTCTCGGGATGAAGACATATCACCCACTCAAAAGTCCACCCAAGGCTCTACCAACCAAGGCAACCCAGAAATTTGTCGAGAAGCCCACGATGAGTAGCGATATGAGGGTACCCGCACATCCTATCAGCAGGACTGGCTTCCGGCCGATACGATCAGAGACGCCTCCCCATGCAAAGCCAGTGAAAGACTCGGCGAGGGCGAAGGAGGAGATGAAGACGCCGGCCCAGAAGGAAGCGGTGGATCTATCCCCGATGCCGAAGTCGAGCACCATCTTCCACGCATAAGGAAAGCTATTGCGGACACGGTGAGCAAAGGGTTCCGAGGGAAGGTTGGGCTGCGTGCATACCATGAGGCTAGGGCGATTGGTTCTGCGACTCGACATATTGCTGTGAGCGTTATCAGTTTGGGAATTTCCGTGGAGCGAGGCACAGTGGATGGGCACACCTAGTATGAAAAGCTGAAGAGTGGGGAACTTTTCCGGGTTGGGAAGGGTTCTTGCAGGATGTGTCAATAGCATTTTCTTCAGGAGATGTATGAATCTCACTGTCCACAGACTGTGCTCGTTCTTGAAAGATACCAAGCTATGCAGTTGTGTGATATGTGCTGTACTTTACGGCCCTTTTCTGAGCCTCAACGATGTGATAATGTGTCGGCGGGTGATGGATGGGTCGGTGAGAGATCACGGGCAATGTGTGAAGGTATGTTTGGAGGAATCAGAAATTAATCACAGTGGGGCAACATAGCCGTGGAACGAATGTGTTAGTAATCAGTCCAGGCCGCACCATGATAGGCTGAGTTGTGAAAGGGCTGCCCTTTGGAGTTTAGCGTGATGAAGAATAACTTTGTTATGGAGAGCCTCAATTTGCCGGCCGTTGGTACAACATACAGACCTTACCTCTCTACCACCTAGACCTCCGTGGGCTCACTATGCTTTATTACGAGCACGAGATTGCCATCGAGGAAGCTCTTCCCGAGAGAATCTCGATTTGAAGAGGCCCTTCGTATTGCACCGCGGGAGCAGCGTCTGCACTTCTGTTATGATCCAACGACGTTCGTTGCTTGCCTGTACGCTTCCAGCGCAATTCCATCCGGTGTTTGTGAAGCACTGTTTCCCAGCATCCGGTTATTCAAGCATCTCGCGTCGATCCTGCCAAGCTTCCATTTGATCGGCTGCAGAGTCACGCCGGGCATTGATAGATTTGGACTCCAGGCCCGCATGCAGGACGCAAGACAACATATGAGTCGCAGCTTCGCTCCTGCTCGGAATCTCTCGGCAACTCATCGTCTATAGCATAACCTGCATTGGGCTTTCGGTCATGAAAACCAACCCTTCAGGCCCTCCCGAAGAAGTGGTGGTACAGGACGGGATGATAGAGGTGACATTGTAACAGCGTGAGTCAGACTGGGAAGGATACGAGTGTCTTGCTCTCATATCTCCACCTCCATCGTCCGAGATTCAAAACCATCCCGTTCCTCTTGCTTTTCCTGCTGGCCAAGGGAGCGGGCATGTTCAATGGAGCGGCTTAAGATCGCTCCAGCCGCCGCCGCCCGTGCATCTCAAACACCAAAACCCCGCCTTGAAGCCTTCTCACGGAGTGGGATCACCTCCTGAAGATTGCATGTTTCGGACTTTTTCTTCCACTCTTCTTCCGCAGATAGTAAAACCATGTCCGTCGTGTTCTTTCTAGGCGCGTGATTGGTGCTTTTACGACAAATGTTCAAACGTTCTCAATCTTACCCTTCCCCCCTACTCGAGCTCCCCTGGTGAGACGGGAGATGAAGCTCAATCTTCCCCTCAGGATATATACAATGTGAGAGCACTTTCTCCTCGTTCAGTACCCGTCACTTGCTTTACGCATTTTGTTTCATCCACACTCTTTTCTGCTCGAAGTCTTCTTGACTTCTCACATTCTTTTTGCAACGCTGCCAGCCAGCGTCCGGTTGTCCCTACACTCTTTCAATCCAGTCTCTTCTGCCTTGCCCTTCGTTTCTTTCACTGTCACTGAGCTCGAGGCAAAATGCTTTTCTCTTTGGTACTCTCGCTCTCCGTGGCCTCCCTTGCCAGTGGCTTGGTGGTGCGCCGTGACACGCCATCCGTGCCCTCCCTTGCCAATGGCGTGGTGATGCGCCGTGACACGCCATTAGTTTTTCCCACCGCTGCTTCGAATCCTCCAGATCCCGGGATGCAATCCATCCCTTCCACAGGCAAAGCGGATAACACTTTCAACAACGGCGCTCCATTGCTGGCTGCAGAGCCAGACGGAACTGACGTGGTTCCACCAGCTGTTTATGGTGCACGCGAAATCGATCTTCCATTCAACCGTCTATACCATGGCAATGCGAAATTTTTCTCCGCAGGTCAGCTGAACACGCCTACCGGCAAGTCAGACAAATGGGTACCTGATGGCCTGGACTCGGCAAACCAAAGCGCCTGTGGAATCCCCGATAATGCCTATTCCATAAGCAAGGTTGCTATACATCCATACTTCCTCAAATATGCAGACCTCAGCCGTAAGCCGCGCGCAGTCATGCCTTCAACATAGAGGCTTGACAGCTAACCTGTTTTGTGTAGGCTACTGCATGCAGGACGTCTGTATCTCTTTCTGGAAAGAAGATGGCTTATCCGATATGATGCTCAAAGTCACGGATATCTGCAGCACCGATCCCAATGATCCGACACACTGCGCGACCCCTGCCGACATTAAGATTGATCGCACCAAGGCACAGATTATGGAGAAGCTTACAGATAAGCCCATAGAATCTTACCCTCAATTAATGGGTGACCAATTTCCGGAGAAGATCTGGTGGTTTTTTACAAAGTGCTGGGCTGATGTACGTCTCTTTTCACTTTAGCTCATTGTACAGCATAGTTATTCCAGAATTGCGTTAGACTAATGCCACGTCAGGGACTCCCTCAACCAGCATACCAAGGCAACAACTGGTTCACCACACCAGCTCTTCCCAACTACCTTAATTGGTCCCTGGAAACCGGCACACAGCAATGGTTGAACAACCATGCCAGATATGCCTCCAAAGGCTGGATCCCATACCCAAATGGTGCATACGATCCTAAAAGAGATGACACCACGTCGCCCCCCATTACTGATTGGGCCCCTGGAGACGCGACTCCCGCTTGGGAACCAATTGCAGGTGGTAAAGGGTGGGGTATCCCGAACAAAGGAGGAAACCCTGCCGGCTCCGCTGTTGCTTCTTCTGCAGCTGCCAGTGGTACACCAGGGTTTTCCAATTGTAAGTCATCTTCGCTGCTTGGCAATGCCTCCACAAAAGGAAACGCCGCTGACCGGTCTCAGCTTCGACTGCAGCCCCCAAAGCTTCCACGAGCGCTGATGTGAGCGCACAAGGCAGTGACCAAGGCAGTGGCCAAGGCAGCGCCCAAGGAGGAAGCCAAGCTTCGGCTTCCGCCGCCGCAACCTCTGTAAGCGCTGCGGTAAACGCCCAAAGCAGTGGGCAAGGTAGTGGTCAAGGTAGTGGTCAAGGTAGCGGTCAAGGAGGAGGCCAAGGTGGAGGCCAAGCAGGGGGACAAGGAAGTGGTCAAGGTAGCGGTCAAGGTGGAGGCCAAGGAGGGGGACAAGGAAGTGGTCAAGGTAGCGGTCAAGGTGGAGGCCAAGGCGGAGGCCAAGGAGGGGGCCAAGGCAGCGCCCAAGGAGGAAGCCAAGCTACGGCGTCCGCCCCTGCGACCTCGACAAGTGATGCGGTAAACACCCAAAGCAGTGCTGAGGGCAGTGGCCAAGGTAGCGGTCAAGGTAGCGGTCAAGGAGGAGACCAAGGAGGGGGCCAAGGTAGCAGCCCACCAGCTTCCACCAGCTCGACTGCGGCCTCTGGCTCCTCGCCAGCGGCACCTGCCGGAAATGGCACGCAAGTTGCGCTATGGGGAGCTTGCAATTTCCCAAGCAAGGGCATCAATGGCCCGCTGCCCTGTGCTTCCGGAAGCGAGTGCATATGCAAAGACCAGTGTATGTCAACGCTTTGATCTCTCTGTCATCTGAAAGTTGTGGAAGAACGCTGACAGACTCGTGAACAGCATACGCGCAATGCCGAGAGCAAATCAGCGGCTCTTGGACCCCACCTGGTACATCATGGGAGTGCCAGAAACCCGGCGACGTCGCAGCAGGTATCGACGAGCAAGACAATTGTGACGCCGAGTCATAAGAGGGATTGATACCTGCCCAGAATATTAATTGGCAGCAATGATCTGACACGGCTTTGATGTACGAAGCCGAGGAGCATGCTGGATGTGCTCCGCTTTACATATTCTCTTCTTCCACTATCGGTGGCTTCTACAGCATTATTTTGAATCAACACCCTTTACCGTGTATCCGCACTCCCTTTGGAGATCTTACGAAGCTGCAATATGATATCTGTACTAGTGTCAACGAAAGCGTTATTCTACTGACTACTCCACTACCAACACACGGAAGAAGACAGTCATACCGAAACGGTCTACGAAAGGTGAAGTCGCTGAGTTAGTAGGTTTCCATCCATCAAGCGCGCACGACCCAACCATTTCTTCAAATGCATCCCATTCTTCTGTCCAATCCCACACATCGCCAAGTAGCTGCTTTCAACAGGGCTACGGCATAGCCAATATTGCCTCCAAGGCCCCAACACCACATTCTCCAAATCAATCACCAAACCACGTTATCACACCCACAACATACTACCATCAGCCCAACCATGTCAGCCCCCTACGAGCTCTACCGCTGGACCAGGTATCCCTCCTCCCACTCCCTAATCAAAATCATCATCTGACAACAAGAACCCCCCCACAGCATCCACGACATCCTCGACGACTTTGTCCAACACGCCTGAGAATGCCATCAAGCTGCTTGCGGTATCACGATGTTGACCGCGCAGTTGAAATTCAAGGTAGGCGATTATGCGTCGAGGGGTTTTAGGGTGGTATAAGTAGTATGGGTTGATTGTGGTGGGGGTGCCGTTTGGAATTCCCAATCTTTAACGCCTATTGTTACCCCTCAGCGACCGCAGCCTCAACACCGTCATCGATCTTCCCTGCGGTACAGGGGGAGAAACTTGGATAGACGTTGCAGATCATGGTCAAAGCTTGGCAGCTACCCGGCTCGAGAAGCAGCCACGGCAGCCAACCGCATTTGCCGGACGTTAGTCGTACCTAGAAACGGCTAACTTGGTAGGGCTTAACGGCTGCACAATCTAGCTTCTACAGGTTAGATCTTCCACAGTCTAGCTTTTATAGGTTTAGCCATTGCTAAGTGTGATTTCTCAACAGCACAGGGGATACGTGTCTACTGTGTAATGTCCAGCTTTGCAAGGAAGGTTCCTTTTCACTATCCTACACAGTACACAGTATACTGCAGATCTACAATATCTTTCTACTATTACTCCTGTCATAGCTGGCCACGCATCCTCAAGTACAGCGCTCAATGTCTTGCTCCACGCTAACCTGTTTTTCATAAAGGTTCTTCTGACATGCCCTGTCAAGGACAACCTACCTTGCATGAACGGCATCTGACACCCCAGCAACCGAGTCAAGTTGTCCAGTGCCAACTATATAAACGCTATGCCGGGGTTGGGGCCCTGCAACAGCCCTGCCCTGGTAATTGGGGGCCATGCAAGCGCAGTCACGTCCTATACTACACATCGATGTCCAATCATCGTTGATGATAACTCAAAGTCCTGTCCGTGCATGGATTGTACCGGGCTTTACCAAGATAGCCTTGGCTGGGATAGGAGACCGTGCATGTACAGCTGAGGCTCCGAGCTAAGAGAAAACCTCCGAGAATGATGCAGCCGCGTCATGGCTAGCTGGATGTTCTGCAACGACTAGCAGACCGTTATCAGGAACGATCGAGTCGTACGCTGTTGTCGAGGTGGGATTCCTATCATTCATCCCACTACTATATCGACCACCACTCACCGACGCGACTTTAGCTCCAGACATACGTGGTAGTCCCAGCTGAAGTCCCATGTCTTCCGTTGTCCATTGTTGGGCAGCATAGATCCTTTTAACAGATGATTTCAAGGAAGGACTCCAGGGTTGCTAACTAGCTTCAAGACTATCTAGGTCCCCCTGCTTAGGCTCATGTTTTCCAATGATGATCCATCGTCATACGCTACGTGTTGACGATGGTCCTTCGCCTTGGAACCTCTATATAACAATGTCTTACCCAAGAATCTTACCCAAGGATCTCACCCAAGAATCTCATCCAATATATCAGCGACCTGTCCAATCTCTTCGTCATACTACCAAGAGCTCTCTTTGGTTCTGTTACCAATCACGCAAAAAGCGAAGTCCACTACGTTCTGCAATATGAAAACTTTCTCCTTTTCCAGCTTGGCCTTGGCCACCTCCATCATCTCCCTCGCAACCGCGGCGCCAGCCCCTGACAACGCTTTAGTCCAGCGACAAACACACGCCGATGCACCAGCAGCATTGGCTATAGTCAATCAGCTCTTCACAGATGTCACAAAATACACGGCCGTCATCAGTACGCCCCTTCTCAATCTTCCCGCAAGAATGCCACCCGACTAACGCATCATCCCCACAGACTCCACAGCCGCCTCCCTCTCCTCAGCCTCGACCGCCGAAGACAACACCACCGCCGGCTCAACCTTCACCTCAGCCATCGCCTCCATAAACACCCTCGTCGTCGCCGCTACTAGCTCCGTCAAAGCACTCCCCCACCACCACGCCGCCAAACCTGCCGTCCGTGACATAAACGCACTTGCAACGCGACAGACTGATCCCACTGGCCTGGCTGCAGAGGTGGCGCTGGTGATTGAAGAGATTGGAGGCGCGTTAAACCAGATCATCGCTACGTTGGGCTTGAGTGAGTCTTCCCCTTCGTTGTTGATTGTTGAGGAAATGTTAACAGGCCGGTGCAGCTGCTGCTCTCTCCTTCCTGAACCCGCTCGTGCTATCGTTGAGTGGATTGCTCGCGGCGCTTATCCCTGTTGTGAATAACTTATTGGCGATTGTGCAGGCGTTGCTGGATGGGATCTTGGGTGGGCTTAGTATTGCGCTTGGTGGACTTGTGCTGTGAGAGGTGTGTGTCGAGGTTGCAGGGGAGTAAGTGTATGGAATAAGACGGTTGAATTACGGTAATGAAGCCATATGGGATAGCTGATTGTCTCTCGAGGCGTAATAGCTAGGTCATGCAATTGGATATTGTGTCCTTTACTTCGGATCTCTTGATACTGTAGCTAAATTCCACTGTTACGCTACTGCAAGCGTGAGAACGACAGACTTCAGCCCGCTCACTCCTGAGTATTCTCTAAGTTGAAATAAGCACATCGCGAAGGATTCATAGAACCCAATCTTCCATATCAACTACCAGCATTCCCCCCTTTTCAAAGATCCTACCTATCACAATAGATTAATCTGCAACCCATGCCGCAGACGACAACACAATGTCGATACCGAATTCATATACTGTGCCATATAGAATCCAAGCAGATCTGATTAGTTGTAGACTATTCGACGTACAAAGGTGTTGTGATCAAAGGTGGTGGGGAGCGCGGTCGTAGGATGTGACAATAGAAGGATAGACGCGATAGCGATCTCGCAGTCGTATGCCATGTTCACATCTAGCGACCGGATTTCCAGTCGTCGTAGTCATGGAGACTTAATTGCCAAGTGTGCTAGATAGATTGAACTGGATTCATTGGTGTTTTGCGAGATCATCTTTGTTGCTGGCGGTCAATGTTATAGGGGTTTGATTGAGGGGCTGGCTCAGCTACCTTTATGGAGACATTATTGTTTTTTCGATATCTAGAGTATTGTTGTGAGTGATGGTTTTGAGAGGTGGGTGTAAAGTATTTTCGAAGCGGTGCTTCATAGCTCGCAGAAATGTCCTCATTGATTTTTGCTTCACGGGTGCTAGCTAATTAGCTATTCCTCCTCCTGTAAGAATATAAGGCGGATGTCTTCGAGTATTAGGAGCTGGGATCAACACGTTGTCGAATCAGTTCATACTCTAAGATAAAATTCTTGAAAGCGAACCGATCACGATTTGTCAATCACAGACCGCACTTGTGTTAACGAACACAATGGTATTTACAAGGGCAATGTCTGTCTCTGCTGCTGGCGTCCGCTTTGCTTCTATGGGCCTCTTTTGACACATCCGCGAAGATCTTCATCCAAGACTTTGTTAAAGTTCTCGCTTCGGTTCAAGCTGGAGCTTCTTCATCGTTTTGCTGGTGCCTATGCCATAACCTGGGATTGCTGTATAGCGCCAACTTCAGTACGGGCAATCCACCGCAGTATTTGGAAGTACAACTCGATACCGTAGCGCTAACTTGTGAGTTTCTGTGTCCGATCTCCACGGGAATGTGATCATTATGGATCCTGTATGCGCATCTTCTCTTGAGCTGCCTGGAAAGATATCCATATGGGTCGTTTATTGTGGCTAATGCTTAGCAGACAATCTATCCTTGTCCTCATCCACCAAGGTCCTTACGCCAAGGTTCGACATTTCCTACGGAGACAAAACGGCTGACAGGGGGTTGAATATTTGAGGGCTTGCTGGCGTTGATGGGACTGCGATACAAGGCACTCAGGTAGGCATTGCCCAGGAGTCGCCAAACGTGATATACCAGCGCTAGACCCTGGTGTCCAGAGATTCATAGGGTCCCCATTCGCAGGTATGGAAGGTGCCAGGAAGATCGGAAAGAACGAGTACTGAAATGTCATTGGACCCCTGGTACAGAACGGGTTGATTAAGAGCCAGTATCATAGCCGGCGTCTCAATCATCAAGGTACGTCATTCCTTCGACTTTCGGTCAAAGCGTAAGGCTTCTTGTCGTCAGTTAACCACGCTAATGTCCCGAGTTGTGCAGCTGCTTCATCTGGATCTCTGCTTGTGGAGAAGTCGACACAAAGAAGTACGAAGGGTCATTGACCAATCAGCCCATATCAAAATATCCACTTTAAGCCCAACAAGTACAATATACATTCCTGACATTAAAGGAGGGGAGCGGTACAAAAAACCTTGCGTCAGACACAACTCTTTCAGGCGTTCTCGAAAGCGGAGCTTCCAACATGATGCTTCCTGACAGCATATTCGAATTTATCAGCGGATACCTTGGCGCCGTCGAGAGAGCAATCTCAGCATCTGCGATGCCGCTCTCGCAGTTGGCTTGGGCGAGAAAAAGAGCGCCTTCATCTCCGTCCCTATGAGTGAACTCATCATGTCCAACACTGGGGCTTGTTCTTCGCCGATGGAACATAGGCATGTCAGCTTGGGATTGATTTCGCCACCGACCGAATTTATCTGGGTGATATATTCTTGCATACATCGTATATAACCTTAGTGCCAAGAGGATGGGCGCTCCGCAGCAGACCAAGTGGAATATCATAAACACAGCGTTGTGGATATCGATAGTGAACATCCGATCCCAGGCGCCACAGCCGAAGGGGCCTTCTGCCCGTTCCCAGCGACTCGGCGACAGGGTCGACGTACACAAGTAGCCCAGGTCAGCCAAATTGCATCAGGCAGCGCCGCGTCGTCTTCGGGTCGAGCCACAGGTACTCTGTCTTTGATACCTAAAGAAGTCTGCTGTACGGCGACGGGTTGCGCACTTCCTGGGCTGCTCATATGTCTGCTGCTGCTCTCACGTCGAGCCCAAAAGCGACGGCAACGGGGATAGCTTCTGCTAGTACTGACGCGGCCTCTCCCTTAATTACAGTGGCTTTTACTGGCGCTGCACGGCGATGCTTGTCCTCTTTTTTCAAGTTTTGAGTGGTTTCGAAACCATAGTCTTAGTATTGGGCTTGGTGATTTGATAGTGCCTCTTTCGTCACTATATCTGGTCAGACTTCCCGGGCTATATGTTTGGATCTTCCTCTCTGAGCCGTGCTTCTTAAAATTGAAGCGTCTTTAAGAATGTACCACGAGAGGCCATGTACTAGCATCCCGGGGTTGGAGGAAGCAACATATTTGGCGGGTTCACAAGATATCAGAAGATGTCGTGTCAATGCCAGAATTTCATTCCCACTCGATATGCCCGGCCCACAAAGTTCGCGTAAGTTGCGTATCCGGTCCTGGTATTTGGGTCTGACGCAGAGGCTCGCTGTAGAGCCACAATACCCCTCATGCCACGATTGGCTCCATAGTAAAGTCAATCGCGCTCGTGAATGTTTCAACGTCTCAGTCTCGCACGCCGTACGATCTGGACCCCATCTCAAACAACCTCGACACAGCCCTACCAATTGCGAATTTGACATCTGTCTCCCCAGCACCACCACTAGCCAATGACGCTGTCGCCAGCCCTGTCGCGCTCCATTCCGTTTCTCCAATGAACGTGCTCATCATGCTCGAGCTACTACCTCCTTGGCCACGCACACTCATCTCCTTCAGTCTCTCCTTAACTTCAGCACCCAGCGCCCCCTGTGCGGGGACGATACTTTGGAAGACCTCGATCAATGGCACGGACGAAAGACAGACTACGCGCGTCTTCGACTCGTACGCAAGATCAATCAGCGTAATAAAGCGGCGGATGAAGTCCAGTTCGTCTTCTTTGAAACGGCGTAGACCGGACAGGTATATTGTACTGGCTGCTTTGCATAGAGCATAGTAGTCTGAAGAACCGAGATTCGCTTCACATAAGGATGCGAAGGTAGTGCTTACTATTGCCTTTGAGTCCGGATCTTGTATATGGGCTTCGACGTGGAGTTGTCGACCCATCATCACTGGGATCGTTAGTTCTTTGAGGGATGCACCGTTTGTGACGTTCCGTAAAGATCTTTCGAACAGTTCTATGTCGGTGTAGAACACTGTCTGTCTTCCTTGCATGCCAGAATCATCCATCCGATAGTCCAGATCCCCTTCCAATTTCCATACCTCACACCTCCGTTGCAATTCCTGGATGAATGGAAGGAAGAGGTTCCGGTTCAGTCCATTTTCATACTGCGCACATGTGGAGTTAGCATTACTTAGCTGAGTGGGTTCCTCGGAATTGTGATGGGTCGAACTAGCATTGGAAACGACTCGGACGATATGATAGGTGGGACGTGTCCCACGCCTCAGATCAATGCATAGCGTAGAAAGATGACACCAGGAAAAGCATTCTACGTACGAGATTGTTCGGATGTCGATTACTGGTGCTCACCATGCCACCACCGCTATTCCAAATCGCACCGAAGAGCCTCTTCAGAATCAAAGCATCCGCTATATCGCTGACCTGGAATTCATCAAAGCATAGGACACGAGATTCGCTCCGAACATCTTTTCCAATTTGCACGAGCGGGTCGCCGGAATAAGTGGGGAGGGAACGAGCACGATGGAGCCGCGAGTGAATGTCCATCATGAACTCATGAAAGTGGACGCGGCGTTTCGAGATCTGTGATGGCAGAGTCGATTCGAAGAGGTCCGCCAAGCGGGATTTGCCTGTACCGACGCAGCCATAGATGTAGAGACCCAGTTGAGGTTCTTCGGTTTGTAAGAGAGTTTGCTGCAGCGTCGCAAGGCGTGCTACCAGAGCTGCTTGGCCAGGATTCATGGTCAGTCTACCCCGGGACAGCAAAGTCTTGTATGCAGCATGAATAGCACTTTCGGACATTGCTCTAACAAGTGGCATCGATGTTGAAATTGCGAGCAGCTTCTGGCCGTGGTAGAGAGACAATATGAATTTGATGAGGTAGCATGCTGAGAGCTACCTCACGCTTGCTTCACATAGAACATCAATGGGTGCCATGTTGTTGATACTCGACTTTGAGTTTGCTGCATTGCAATGATCGTTTGGGGCGGCAAGCAGACACAATGTATTGCCATTCGTGGGTGAGAGATTGTGGATGAGATTATATGACTATAGGTCGACATGATAGAATATCAGTAAAATGTGATGAAATTGCAAAGTTTTGTAGTCGGACAAGTACACGGATTTTGATATCTCGGCATCATTGCCAAGACCCTAGTGGGTGCGCTAGTCTCGTTCGAGCTTCCCTTCGTGCTGGAGTTCCGCTATTACTTCGTAGCTTGATATATACCGTCAATGTTACCAATTCAAAGAGTAATATGGAGTGATCTGGGGCAAACGAGCACTCTTTCTTCGTGTCAAGTTTCGAACGATTCTAGTCAGCACTGTGAATCCGTAGTACTGATAGATCTATGATGTTCTTGTCTACTTAACAAAGTACTACGATGGGGTTATTGGGAGTTGATGCCTTTTTCATGAGGTTAGCGAATGAAAATTTAGCCGAAGGAATCGAGCGATGAGTCTGATTTCTTAGTGCTTGCTTCACTACTTTCCCCTTGTGGTCAGATTGAACGGCGAGCCGGACTGACGAAGCCTAGATATTGACGTTATGTAATTCAAAAATATTGCGTTCAGGTGAGGAAACTGTCTCAGCGTAAATGGCAAGGCAGGAAAGAGGGATGACATTCAAGTGTGTGAGAACATCCCTTAATATATAAATCTGCGGCATTGCAATATGGACGCAAATGTGTATTTCAGTAACGTGCACCTTCTCCTGCTATTCATCGCCAATATCAGTCACTTTACAGAAAAACTCCGTCCTCTGCCATCGGCTGGCGCCGATTTCTCTGCCAAAGTCACTCGCTTGTCACCGGGTACGTCTCATTCTTTGCCGCTTCGGCGAAGGGCATCAACCTCTCCACCGTAATCTTGATATTATCATTCACGCCCGTAGTCAACGAGCCCCCACCATACCTATACTTATGTTTGCCCCCACAGATACGATTGAGCTGCGACGCCTTGTGATTGATTTGAGACCAGCTGCTGGTTTCGAACATTCCATGGTTGGACATATTGATGGTGACCCTGCAGTTGCCCACCGTCTTTTGGATGGGAAGGCTGAATTCGTCGTCTGGATCGCCGTGGTGAAAAACGCCTTGTGTCAAGGTGTCGTTGAGTTGCAAGATGGCTCGTTCACAGACGTGCTGCTGGAGGAAGAAGGGCGAATAGGGGAGGGTAGAAAGGCATACAAGATTGTGCTCTGAAGTTGAAGAGAGCGTTTCATTCGAGGGAATCAGGAGCTCTGTCGATATGGTTGGAATGGTAGGAAGAGTGGCGGTAAGAGCGAGGGTGAGGGAGGAGAGGACGAGAACGAGTGGCTGGAAATGAGAACAGAGAAGTTTTTTCATGACTACTGACAATATGCTCAGTGAACGAGATGTAGTTTCTGTTTACAGAGTAAATTATGCAAGGATGCCAGCTTGTACATCAGGGAAGATTTGTAGCTTTCTTGAGCGCGTCGATAGCGCTTGTATCGGGCCATAGATAGGTCTCAAATGTTTTGCGTCGCGTCGTTTACAGTCGCTTGTTGAACATGCACGCGACGAAACTTCCGCGGTGCACACCTGTTGGCTCGCCTCTACATCTTCTGAGCCAGTCTCCAATCCTTTTTCTGGCCGACCTGTCATAGCGTCTAATCTCCCCTGCTTTTCAAGTAAAGAGACGCAACAGGCTTTTTCACGACATTAGAAATCTCGATCTCCTTACGTGTTGCGACTATAGTGGAATATAGGCACATAGATGGCAGTCGCTCACTGACGTAATTTAAAGAAATTCGTCGGAGACTGAGCATGTCGACAGGACGGGGGAAAGTTACAGAAAGTGCCTGAACTCGTTCTAAACTGCAACTGAGACAGAGTGCTTAGGTCTGTGCATTCTTTTCCAGTAGCGCTAGGATGACATCTGGGTACCTAAGCAAGATCGCATTGTTGAGGCTGGCCTAGACTCGGACCAACAGTCATCGTAGAAAACAATCTCGGCGGTCCGTCCGCTCCTGCCTCCCTGCCTATCATGAGCTTCAGCGATTGCTTGGCGTTGCACTATCCTTCATTGATCGGGGTGATGAAGTATGTGTGGAAATCGACGAGTATCTGCTCTGATGTTGAAGGCCGCATGGCGTCGTCAAGGGTGAGGATGCCGGTAAGAATATTTCACAACCTCAGGCGTCGTAGATCACCTTGCCGTTCACAGGCTGTGCGATAACATCATCAATTGGGATCAATTTCCAACGCCACTGACAAACCGATTCTGCGAGTCTTACCATTTGGCCTTAGATGTGAGCAACGGAGCATTTGCTGTGAGTCAACCTCTGTGCGGGCTTCCTGACCGTTGCGCCCACTTCCTGGCTCATCAGCGTACTTGTGTACATGTACCCCTTCGATCTGAAAGATTTTCAGCGATAGCAACAGCCAAGATCCATCTCAAACGACAGA
>JAABUL010001637.1_pt1 | contig 41138 bp, 38 predicted proteins | sample 5559151 | NCBI WGS metagenome assembly JAABUL01 (sample SAMN10711876, study PRJNA513368) | rock metagenome | isolation source: Antarctica rocks | place: Antarctica: Victoria Land, Pudding Butte sud | reverse complement strand
TAAGTGAGCAGAAACGATTGCAAACATTATACCCGAACGGCAGGAATATCATGCCTTCGGAAAGGCACGGAGCCTTATATCCCCAGCAATAAATTGCGGGGCCTTACGGCTCTTATGGTAATCTGGAACGAGGAAGGCTCGGAGGCACTGTAGCCGATCAAGAGGCCTTCCGCGCCGCTGTTGCGGAGCGCCAGCATCAGCACCACAGGCTGTCCTTCAGGTACGGCCTGCTTCATGTCGACGGTGAGGGTGATAGGCGGCGACACAGCCCGCGCCATTGCGGGCAAGAGCGTCAGCAGCAAGATGAGCGTAAGTAAGGCTTTGCGCATGAGTGATTGCTCCCGTTAGACGCGGCTCCTGCGCCTGACTACTTAATCAATGACAGGTCTAACCGTCCACTTCGCCTGGGTAGAGGTGGTCTTCGGGCCGGAACTCGCAGCCGAACTCCTGCCCGACGAACTTCAGCGTATCAAGTATATGGAAGTTCCAGTAGGCCCAGTCGTGGCGGCCCGCGTTTTCCACGTATTCATGGGAGTAGCCAATCTGCTCCAAATGCGCATGGAACCGCCGATTGTCTTCAATAAGAAAGTCGTCCACGCCGCAGTCAATCCGCAGGGCCGGGCGCGCGCCTGTGTCGGCACGCTGGGCCAGAGCGTAGGTGTCATTGTCGCCGTCCTGCGGGTTTGCGCCAAAGATTGCGCGCAACTCAGCCTGCCGCGTGTTGTCTTCCTCCCAGGAGCGCGCGGCGATCTCCAGCGCCCCGGAATGGCTGACCCCGGCGCAGAATAAGTTGGGGTACTTGAGGGCCAGTTTGATCGCCCCGTAGCCTCCCATGCTCAGGCCCGCTACTGCACGGGCGTCGCGCACAGGACACGTGTGAAATGTGCTGTCCACAAACCCAATCAAATCCTGGGTCAGATAGGTTTCAAACGCCTGCATCGGATTGCTGACGCTATCCGTGTACCAGCCGCGCTCGCCATTGGGCATCACAACCAGCAGGGGCAGGCCCTCCACAAAGCGCTCCAGGCTCGTGCGCCGCGTCCAGGCCGTGTGGTCGTCGCTCAGGCCGTGCAGCAGGTACAGGGTCGCCCAGGGGCCGGGAGCGTGTTCCGGCACGATCGCCGTGAACGCGGTCATTTTTTGCAGGGCGGTGCCGCTGCCCAGGTGCATCTCACAAATTGCCATTGTGTGCGTGCTGCTTTCTTGCTAAGTCAGTGAAAAGAAGAGTGTGGGGAGAGGGGCAGCGTGTGAATTGTCTCCACAAAGGCGGCCGGGATCGTCACGTGGATTTGCCAGAAGTGCGGCTTACTTGTTGCGGGCAGCTGCGTGTCAACATCCACAAAGCGCAGAAAGAATGTCTGCGCTTTGCCCGGCAGATAATGAGGGGCAAACCGGAACTCATCTATGGCACGGTCGCGGCGAGGCGGCATGCTAAGACGCAAAGGCAAGTCCGGGGGCAGCAGCAGGTTCCAGGCAGTGTGCATCGGCAGGGCAGCGCGCAGGCGGACAATCAGAATGGTATCTGGCGGCAGCGTGACACTGCTGCCGTTGTCCTTGTCAGTCACAACGGCGATGGCAACGGGCGGGCCGAGCGCGTAAGCGGGAGAAGCGTTCGGCTTGGGCCGCGCGGGCGGTTTGCCTGAAGAGGGGTTGGCCCGCGCCGCACCCATGAAACTTGAGCACAGCGCCCCGATAAGCAGCGTGGAACACAAACAAATATGCACAAGTTTCATGGGACGCTGCCTGCGGGCCGGACGCGCAAGCCCGGCGCGAGGAGGAGACAAGAAGTTAGGCGGTGGCGGGGGGCTGCTGCGGGGCAATGAAGACCTGAAACAGACGCTGCGCAATCAAGTCCCCACCAACCTGAAGGGTGACGGTGTACACGCCGGCTTCGGGCAGGAGAACGCCCTGCACTTCCAGGGGAAAGTCCGTGACGCTTGACTTGTCGCCGGGCAGGGTTTTGCCGTCCGCAGAGAACAGCTCGCCGCCGGAAGGCAGCGTGATAGCAATGCGCACGGGCGTTTCCGGGTCGGCATTGGTGACGGAGGCGAGAAGGCACAGGCGGGGGTAGAGTGTCGGCACCTGACTTGCGCCGATGCTGTTAAAGATGCTGATAACGGACTTGCTGTGGGTGCGCGCGTCTTCAATAATCTCGTTGCAGAGGGTCAGGCAGACGCAGCAGGGCTTGTTTAGGGTATTTTTGCTCATGGTTGATGTGTATCATAACACGCGCAGTGCCCGGTTGTCAATGTTGTTTGTCAGGCTGAGGCTTCTTGCGCAGCTTCAGCAATGCCAGGATGGCGGGGTCTAAAAATAGCACAGCGGCGATTGTGCCCAGGATGTCCGCCTTGAGGCTGACGGGGCCGGGCGGGCGCACGCCAATGCTGACAATGATAAAGACCAGGGCGACAAACAAAATCACGCACTGGTGCAATTGGGCCTTATCCCTGGTTTTCAGGGAGACAGCCAGGACAACAAGCTGCGCGGCCAGGCTGACAGTGAGGGGTTTCGTGCCTAGAAAGTGGACGACTGCGAGGAGTAGGGACAAAGAGTTCTGCTTTCCAGCGAGAGAGCGCGGTGTGTGCTGCAAGTAGGCGTGGGCGCAGGGCGCATCTCTATGTTCTACCACGTCGGCGGCACATGTTAATCTCCTGGGATTGCCGGAGCGCAAGGGGAGCTACTTGCCCGAGACGAGGCTGTGCCCGGCCAGCACCTTCGCCAGATAACGGCCCGTGTGGGAGGCGGGCACTTTGGCAACGTCTTCGGGCGTGCCTGCGGCAACTAATTCGCCGCCGCCATCGCCGCCCTCCGGCCCCATATCAATGACCCAGTCCGCCGTCTTGATGACATCTAAGTTGTGCTCAATCACCAAGACCGTGTTGCCCGTGTCGGCTAGTCTTTGCAGCACTTGCAGCAGTTTCTTGGTGTCGGCAAAGTGCAGGCCGGTGGTCGGCTCGTCCAAGATATACAATGTGCGGCCTGTCGCCCGCTTGGCAAGCTCGGTGGCGAGTTTGACGCGCTGCGCCTCGCCGCCCGAGAGCTGCGTGGCAGGCTGGCCCATGCGGATATAGTCTAAGCCGACATCGTGGATGGTGCGCAGCTTGCGCGTGATCGCGGGCACGGCCTCAAAGAACGCGACAGCCTGCCCGACGGTCATGGCAAGGATGTCGGCAATGGACTGGCCCTTGTATTTGACTTCCAAAGTCTCCCGGTTGTAGCGCTTGCCGTGGCAGACCTCGCAGGGCACATAGACGTCCGGCAGGAACTGCATCTCAATCTTGATGATGCCGTCGCCTTTGCATGCCTCGCACCGACCTCCCTTGACGTTGAACGAGAACCGGCCCGCTTTGTAGCCGCGCATGCGGGCATCGGCGGTCTTGGCAAATAAGTCGCGGATCATGTCAAAGACACCCGTGTAGGTGGCGGGATTGGAGCGGGGGGTGCGTCCGATGGGGCTTTGGTCAATGTCAACGATCTTGTCTAGCTGGTCAATGCCCTGCACGGCGTCGTGCGCCTCCCAGACGCTGCGGGTCTTGTTGATGGCATATTGCAAACGGGGGTACAGCGTCTCTTGAATAAGCGTGCTTTTGCCCGACCCGCTGACGCCGGTGACGCACACAAAGCAGCCCAGGGGAATGCGCACCGTGACGTTCTTGAGGTTGTGCCCGTGGGCGTTCTGTATCTCTAGGTATTTGTCGGTGGGCGCGCGCCGCTCGGTGGGCACGTCTATCTTGTCGCGGCCCGAGAGGTAGCGGCCCGTAATGCTGTCCGGGTTCGCCATGACTTCGTCCGGCGTACCTTGCGCAATCACCTGGCCGCCGTGTTCGCCCGCGCCCGGCCCAATGTCTACAATCCAGTCGGCGGCGACCATGGTCTCTTCGTCGTGCTCCACGACAATAATGGTATTGCCCAGGCCGCGCAGATGCATCAGCGTTTCTATCAGCTTGGTGTTGTCGCGCTGATGCAGGCCGATGCTTGGCTCGTCCAAGATATATAGCACACCCGTCAGCCCCGACCCAATCTGACTCGCCAAACGAATGCGCTGCGCCTCGCCGCCGGCCAGCGTGCGGGCGGCTCTATCCAGCGTGAGGTAGCCCAGGCCGACGTTGAGCAGGAAACCTAAACGGGTCTGTATCTCCCGCACAATCTGCCGCCCAATCAGCTGCTGCCGCGCGGTGAGCTTCAGCGCCTCAAACCACTCATAAGACTTTGCAATGCTCAGCGCGCACAGGCGGCTGATGTCCAGGCCGCCCAGCAGCACGGCCAATGCCTCGGGCTTTAGCCGCCGCCCGTCGCACTTGGGGCACGGGCGGTCGGACTGAAATGACCCCAACCACTCTTTAATGCCTTCGCTTTCGGTCTCGGACAGCTTCTTTTGCAGCATGCCGACCACGCCTGCATAGTCCGATGTGAACTGCCGATTGCGCCCCCACTTGTTACGGAACGTCACCGTGACCGACCCTTTGACGCCGTGCAGAAGCGCGTTTCGTTGTTCGTCGGTCAGGTCTTTGATGCTTGTATTGCTGTCAAAGCCGAACCGCTCGGCAACGCCCCGGAACAGCCCCAGCGCCCATTCATTCGTATTGCCGGAAGTTGCCGCCACATACGGGGCGATGGCTCCGGTTTCTATGCTCTTAGTATCGTCGGGGATAATCAGGTCGGGGTCGAACTCCACCTTGATGCCCAGGCCGTGACACTCCGGGCACGCCCCGTAGGGCGAGTTGAACGAGAACAGGCGCGGCTCAATCTCTTCAAAGTTGAACGTGCTGTCGGTGGCGGCGAAGCTTTCGGTAAACTCGAGTGGCTCCGCGCCTATTACGTCCACAACGACCTGGCCTTTGCCCCACTTGGTAGCAGTCTCAAAGGAGTCGGCCAGGCGCTTTTCTATGCCCGTGGTTTTAATCACGAGACGGTCGACGACAATCTCAATCGTGTGCTGCTTATAGCGTCCCAGGGCGGGGATTTCGTCGGATGAGAGGTCGTATGTCTCGCCGTCAATGCGGACGCGGGCGAAGCCTTCCGCCCGCACTTCGTCTATTTCTTTTTTGTACTCGCCTTTGCGCCCGCGCACAATGGGAGCCAGCACTTGGATGCGCGTGCCTTCGGCAAGCTCTAATGTCCGGTCTACCATCTGCTCAATGGTTTGCTTGACTAATGGCAGCCCCGTCACCGGGTCGTGCGGGACGCCGACGCGCGCAAATAGCAGGCGCAAATAGTCGTAAATCTCGGTGACGGTGCCGACGGTGGAGCGCGGGTTTTTGCTGGTGGACTTCTGGTCGATGGAGACGGCGGGCGACAGCCCTGCAATGTGGTCGACATCGGGCTTGTCCATCTGGCCGAGGAACTGGCGGGCATACGCGGACAGGCTTTCCACGTAGCGACGCTGCCCTTCGGCGTAGATGGTGTCAAACGCCAGCGACGACTTGCCCGACCCCGAAAGGCCGGTGATGACGACCAGCTTGTCGCGCGGGATGTCCAGCGAGATGTCCTTGAGGTTGTTCTGCCGCGCGCCCTGAATGCGTATTGCGTCCGCCATGCACTGCTCCTGACACAAGACGAAACGGGCCGCCCAATCGCGCCCGTTCCCCTATGAAACATATGTTTGCAGTGTACCCGACAGCGCGCAGTGGGGTCAAGCAGGGGAGGCTTCAGAGGGGGAGGTTGGGGTTGTCTACAGTCAGTCCCCCCATGCAGAGCCGCTTTTTTGAGACCAGCCTCTCGTGCTGAGTGTACCCCGTGGGGGAGCGTCAAGCAGCGGAGGCGAGAGGACGCGCTTGGGCTATTTCGTTGGGGGCGACGGCGCGCGCCTGAGAGAAGACTTCGCCGAGGGAGCGGGCTTCTACAATAAAGGCCGATGCGCTGAGGAGCATGAGAGGCCCTCTCATGCTCCCCAAAACTTAGGCGAGGGGGGGGCCGCCTAGTCGGGGTCATACGCTAAAGCGGGGGACAGCCAGCGCTCGGTTTCGGAGAGGGACATGCCTTTGCGCGCGGCGTAGTCTTTCACTTGGTCACGCTCTATTTTGCCGATCGAGAAGTATTTGGCCTGCGGGTGGGCGAAGTAGAAGCCGCAGACGGAACTTGCCGGGTGCATGGCGAGGCTCTCGGTGAGGTGAATGCCCGCGGTGTGCTGGGCGTCTAACAGGTGAAACAACGTTTCCTTTTCGGTGTGGTCGGGGCAGGCGGGGTAGCCGGGGGCGGGACGGATGCCTCGGTAGCGCTCTTTGATGAGGTCTTCGCGAGTGAGGTCTTCGCAGCAGCCGTAGCCCCACTCATCGCGGGCTTGCTTGTGGAGATATTCGGCGAAGGCTTCGGCGAGACGGTCGGCGAGGGCGGAGACCATGATGGCGTTGTAGTCGTCGTGCTCCAGTTTATAGGTCGTGGTGAGGTTGTCTACGCCTAATCCAGTAGTCACGGCGAAGCCTCCTAAGTAGTCGGCGATCCCGGTGTCTTTGGGGGCGATGAAGTCGGCGAGGGCTTTGTTGGCGTTGTCCCCGGTCTTCTCGCCCTGCTGACGGAGGGTGTGAATGACGGCGAGGACTTCCTGGCGCGTGTCGTCGGTGTAAAGCTCGATGTCGTCGCCGACGGAGTTTGCGGGCCAGAAGCCGTAGACGCCGTTCGCCAGGAGCGCGTTGTCGGCGATGATTTTGTCTAAGAGCGCAAGGGCGTCATCGTGCAGGGTCTTGGCTTCGGTGCCGACGATGGGGTCATTGAGAATGTCCGGGTAGCGCCCGTGCAGCTCCCAGGCGCGGAAGAACGGCGACCAGTCTATGTACGGGACGAGTTCGCGCAGGGGGAAGTCGCGGAGGGCGCGGACGTGGGTGAACGACGGCACGGCGATGTCTTTGGCGTCCCAAATGATCGGCGTGCGGTTGGCGCGGGCGGCATCTAAAGTGACGCTCTTTCGCTCGCTGCGCTTGCCCGCGTGCGTGTCGCGGGCGGCTTGCTGCTCGCGGGCGAGTTCGGCGACATAAGCGGGCTTTTGGTCGTCGCTGAGGAGGCTGCTGACGACCCCTACGGCGCGGGAGGCGTCCAGCACATGGACAACCGGGTTTTTGTAGTGCTCGGCAATCTTGACGGCGGTGTGGACGCGGCTTGTTGTTGCGCCCCCGATGAGAAGAGGGACGACAAAGCCTTCGCGCTGCATCTCGCGGGCGACATGGGCCATCTCATCAAGCGACGGCGTAATCAAACCCGAGAGGCCGATAATGTCTACGTTGCGTTCGCGGGCGGTGCGCAGAATGTTGTCGGCGCTGACCATGACGCCCATGTCTATCACTTCGTAATTGTTGCAGCCTAAGACCACGCCGACAATGTTCTTACCGATGTCGTGTACATCGCCTTTCACTGTGGCGAGCAGGACTTTGCCCTGCGCCTGATGCGTGCCGGAGAGTTCTTTTTCGGCCTCCATGTAGGGCAGCAAGACGGCCACGGCGCGCTTCATCACGCGGGCGCTTTTGACGACTTGCGGCAGGAACATCTTGCCGGAGCCGAACAAGTCGCCGACCACGTTCATGCCGTCCATCAAGGGGCCTTCTATGACGTGCAGGGGGCGGTCGTACAAGAGCCGCGCTTCCTCGGTGTCGGCTTCTATGTAGTCGGTCAGGCCCTTAATCAGCGCGTGCGAGAGCCGTTCCTGCACGGGGGCATCGCGCCAGGTGTCGGTTTCTACGGCTTTGGCTTTGCCCTTGCTGCTTTTGACGGTCTCGGCATAAGCCAAAAGGCGGTCGGTGGCGTCTTCGCGGCGATTGAGGATGGCGTCTTCCACCAAGTCTTTGAGTTCGGCGGGGATGTCTTCGTAGACGGCCAGCATGCCGGCATTCACAATGCCCATGTCAAGGCCGGCGGCGATGGCGTGGTACAAGAAGACGGAGTGCATGGCCTCGCGCACGACATTGTTGCCGCGAAACGAGAATGAGATGTTGCTGACGCCCCCGGACACTTTGGCTCCCGGCAGGCTTTGTTTGATGGCGCGGGTGGCTTCAATGAAGTTGACGGCATAGGGGTTGTGCTCGTCAATGCCGGTGGCGATGGTGAGAATATTTGGGTCAAAGATGATGTCATCGGGCGGAAAGCCGACCTGCTGGGTGAGGATAGTGTAGGCGCGGGTGCAGATTTCCACTTTGCGGGCAATGCTGTCGGCTTGGCCCTGTTCATCAAAGGCCATGACCACGACGGCGGCCCCGTAGCGGCGCACCAGCTTTGCCTGCTTTACAAAGTCGTCCTCGCCGTTCTTCAGGCTGATGGAGTTGACAATGCCCTTCCCCGGCAGGCACTTGAGGCCCGCTTCCAGGACTTCCCACTTGGAAGAGTCCACCATGATGGGCACCGGATTGATGCCGGGTTCGCCTTGTATCAGGGTCAGGAAATGGGTCATGGCGGCGACGCCGTCCAGCATGCCCTCGTCCATGTTGATGTCAATCACCTGCGCGCCGTTGTCCACTTGCTGCTGCGCGACCGTGAGGGCGGCTTCATAGTCTCCGGCGAGTATCAGCTTCTTGAAGGCGGGCGAGCCGGTGATATTGGTGCGTTCGCCGACATTGACAAAGTTGGTTTCGGGGCGAATGGTGAATGCCTGCGTTCCGCACAGGCGGGTGAGCGGGGCAATGGCGGGAATGGCGCGGGGCGCATACGGGCGCACGGCGTCGGCAATGGCTTTGATATGCGCGGGCGTGGTGCCGCAGCAGCCGCCGACAATGTTGAGCCAGCCGTTCTTTGCCCAGTCTTCCAGTTGGGGGGCCAGCGTTTCAGGCGTCTCCGGGAAGCCGGTTTCGGACATGGGATCGGGCAGGCCCGCATTGGGATACGCGCTGAGAAAGACGGGCGCAATCTGCGAAAGCTCCTGGATAAACGGGCGCATGAGGTCCGGCCCCAGGGCACAGTTCAGGCCGACCGACAGCAGGGGCACGTGGCTGATGGAGTTCCACATGGCTTCCAGGTTTTGGCCGGACAGGTTGCCGCCCGCGAGGTCGGTGATGGTGAGCGACGCCATGATCGGCAGCGAGCGGCCCGTGTTCTCAAACAGCGTTTGGATGGCGAACAGGGCGGCCTTGAGGTTGAGCGTGTCAAACGTGGTCTCGCACAAGAGTAAATCCGCGCCGCCGTCCATCAATGCCTCGGCCTGCTCGTAGTAGCCTTCAACGAGTTCATCCCAGGTGACATTGCGTTCGGCGGGCTTGTTCGAGTTGACCATGACGGTGGCGGAGCGGGTCTGCGGGCCGAGCGCGCCGGCGACAAAGCACTGACGCGTGGGGTCGGCTTGGCGGACGCGGGCAATCGCCCGGTGGGCGACTTCGCAGGCGGTCAGGTTCATCTCGCGCACCAGATCGGTCATGCCGAAGTCGGCCTGCGAGATAACGTTCGCGCTGAACGTGTTGGTTTCAATAATGTCCGCGCCCGCCATCAGATACTCATAGTGAATGTCTTCAATGACATCGGGCCGGACAAGCATCAGCGCCTCGTTGCTGTTCTTGAGGTCAATGGGATGCTGCTGGAACCTATCGCCCCGGTAATGCTCTTCCGTGAACTTATGGCGCTGCACCATCGTGCCCATCGCGCCGTCTAAGATCAGGATGCGTTGCTTGAGGAGTTCTGTAATGTCAGCCATGATAGACAATTATAGCACATGGGGAGTTGCGCGGGGTTATTACGGGGAGCGTGTCCGGTTCGGCGTGGTCTAGGCGTCCCTGTCCCGCGTGTTGGGCGTCCCTGGTTTCAACCCCCGTTTTGGCTTTAGTAAGTATTCAGTGATTATTCAGTACCGCGCTAGTACCGCGCTAGTACCGCGCTAGTACCGCGCTAGTACCGCGCTAGTACCGCGCTAGTACCGCGCTAGTACCGCGCTGTTGGGGAAGCAGTGTGGAGGCATCGGCTGTTTACAAGTTTGTGTGGGAATTGTTGGACAGCGTATGGCTTTGCTTGAGGCGCCAGGCTCCATTGGCTTTAACCCATTCCTCGCGGCGGGTCTGGTCAAGCGTGGTGTGGGCGAGCCTGCCGATAAACAGCAATTTATAGCGCGTAAGCACGATAAGGTGCTGCACTAAAGTCACAGTGGCCCCGGCGGGCGTCAGGGTCGTGGTTTGAATGATTGTGGTGGACTGGATGCTTTGCGCGCGGGCAAGGTCGTGGTTCAATCCACTGCGCACCTGCGCGGCGGTGAAGCGCTTGCCCTCGTCGTTGATGGAAACGAAGTCGGGCGTGCAGGCGGCAGTCACATCGGGAAAGTTCTTGCGCTGCAGGGCAATATCGATCTTGCTGTGGGCGAACTGGATTGCCTGCCGCGCTTCGGTCGTGGTGTCGGCATGGGCGGCAGGAGCGTGAATACCGAGGCAGAAGCAGACCACAAGAGCGGCGGCAGAGAGTATGTGAAAGGTGTGTTTGATGGGTGTAGCCTTGAAGGTGCGGATAAGAGTTTACCCCTGCATTTGCTTGATAATACCGAGTTCGTCGGAGCTTCCCCATCGCTCTGCGATCTTGCCGTTACGGAACAGGCTGATCTGCATGCCGCGCGCGCTGATGCGTTTGCCGGTGGGGGCAATGCCGTGAAAGTTGCCCCGGTGGGTGCCGGTCATGGTGTAGGCGAAGCAGACATTGTCGTCGTCGGTCACCATGTGGTCAACTTGGATTGAGAGGTCTGGGAAGACGGTGCGCATCTGCGTAAAGAAGTCAATGTAGCCCTGCACGCCTGGCCCTTGCGTGGACGCGGGGTCGTGGTCGATGGTGTCTGGGGTAAAGACTTCGCGGAGGCCCTCCAGGTTCCCGGTGGAGACACATTCGCCCATCTTCTTTTGCACTTCAATATTTTGAGCTATGGACATAGGTGGTTTTCTTTCTTGCACCTGAACGTTGCATGGTGTTCGGTGGTTATTTACACGTTTTGGAGTAAGTTGAAACATGGCTCATTAGGATTGACAAAGCGTGGGCGAGGGAAAACACAAAGGGTTTACGATGGAAAGCGAGGGTACGAACAATGGCAGGACAATTGCAAGGCAAGACGGCTTTGGTGACCGGGGCATCGTCGGGTATTGGGGAAGCGACGGCAAAGGCGCTGGCGGGCGAGGGCGCGCGCGTGGCGGTGTCGGCGCGTCGGGCCGAGAGGCTGGACGCTTTGGTGAAAGAGATTAACGACGCAGGCGGCGAGGCGTATTCTGTTGTGGCGGACGTGGGCGACGAAGACCAGGCGCGCAGCATGGTCATCACGGCCAATGAGCATCTGGGGCGCATTGACATTTTAGTGAACAATGCGGGCGTGATGCTGCTCGGCCCCATCGGCCGGGCGGACACGAGCGACTGGCGTCGCATGGTGGAGACCAACGTCCTGGGGCTGATGTATGCGACCCATGCGGCCCTGCCCTTGATGAAGGCGCAGGGCGGCGGGCACGTGGTCAACATCTCCAGCGTGGCGGGGCGAACGGCGCGCGAGGGCGCGGGCGTTTACAATGCGACCAAGTGGGGCGTGGGCGCATTCAGCGAGTCTTTGCGCCAGGAAGTCAGCCGGGACAAGGTGCGCGTGACCATCATTGAGCCGGGCGCGGTGAAGACCGAGCTTGTGAGCCATATCACGCATGAAGAGACCAAGAAGCAAATGCAGGAGATGATCGGCAAGATGACGCCTTTGGAGGCCGAGGACATCGCGGCGGCGATTGTGTATGCCGTCACGCAGCCGCCGCGCGTCAATGTCAACGAGATACTCATCCGCCCGACGGAGCAAACCAACTAACGCGTCGTTGGCAAAAAAGCAAGGGCCGGGGGAGCGCACGCTCCCCCGGCCCTTGCTTTCGGCATAATCTTAGGCAACATTTTCTGGACAGCGCGCCAAAGTTGTGTTATACTGAGGCACGCGCCGTGAAAAAATGGCTCCCCGAGTAGGACTCGAACCTACGACATCCTCGTTAACAGCGAGGCGCTCTGCCAATTGAGCTATCGGGGATCATGGACGCGTTATTATAGGCCAAAGATACCCGACTTGTCAAGGGTTTTGAGTGGAATTTCCCCGAAAATCAGGAGACGCTTTGAAGGTCACGGAAATTATCTTTCTCAGCACTTGCCGCGTGCGGCTGGTGGTGGAAATCGCCGATCCGCAGTCCTACACCACGCATGGCGAGGCGCGCATTCCCCGCCGCCTCTTCAAGATGTTCCCACGGATGGCGGCCCAGCGCTGCTGCAATGATGGCGGATATTCGTTCCGGCGCGAGGCGCAGGCCACCGAGATACCGCATGTGCTTGAGCATGTGATATTGGAAATACAGGATCAGGTGCGGCGCGGGTCGGGAGCGCCGTTTGCCGGGGAAACCCAATGGAACTGGACACGCGACCCGCGCGGGCGCTTTTATGTCACCGTGGATTATGACAACGAAATCGTTGCGCTGGGCGCAATCCGCTTGGCGGAGCGAGTTATCAATGCCCTGGACAGCAAGGATGTCGCTTGTCTGGACATGGGACGCGAGATTGCGCGCCTGCGTGACCTCGCGCGCCTGAGCCGACGACACCACCATCGCCCCCGGCCTTCAGGCAGCGACACTCCTTTTTTCCCTTTGCCCGAATACAGCAAACCGGCAGGCTTTCCCGAAGAAGAGCCTGCCGGTTTATATGAGCGGCTGCCGGATACGGCGGCTGCTTAGCCATGATCCGTGCTCGCGCCATTAGCGGTGCAGGATGCCGAAGATGGAGATGAGAACCCCCAGGCCGGTCAGCGCGTCGATTTTTGTGCGGGGTGATCCCTGCGGAATGTTGATGTTGTCGCCGGGCTGAATAATCGTGTTGCCCTGCACGTTCGGGTCGCTCGCATCCAGCTTCACCGTTTGCACGCGGCCACTCGCGGGCTTGCGGATAATGGTGATTTCTTTCAGTTTCGGGCGGTCCCCCAGCCCTCCGGCCTGCCCGATGGCATCGGCCAGGGTGAAGTTCGGGGTGTTCAGCGGGAACTGCGACGGGTTGCGGACAGAGCCGGTGATCGTGTAGACGTTGGGGACATTGGCGGCCTTGACCACGATAATGTCGCCGTCCAGCAGCAGCGGATTAATGGCTGCATCGGTCTGGTTGCGCAGCACCGAGTCGTAGTTGAGCAGGGACTGCTGGGCCGTATTGGCATGCTGGAGGTAGATACCCTGACGGTTGGCATCCTGCACCAGGCCGCCCGCCGCTTGCAGCGCATCGTAGACCGTGGCTTTGGCGGGAACCTGCTCGCGTCCCGGCTTTGCGACTTCGCCGCGAACGACCACCTGGATCGGTACGGCGTCTCGGCGCGGCACATAAATCACGTCGCCGTTGTGGAGCACCGGGTTGCCGGTCGCGTCCTGCGTGTTGAGAAACGACAGGTAGTTGACGGCGACGGTGGTGTGGGCCTGCCCTGTCTGACCGTGCGTCACCTGCACTTTGCCCAAATCCGCATCCAGGCTCGGCCCGGCCTGCTGCAACACATCGTTGAGCCGGGAGTCGGAGCGAACGACGCGCGTGCCCTGGCCGCTGACCGCCCCAGTCAGTTCAATAGAAATGCCGCCCGCGCTGAGCTGCGTCACCACCACCTGCGGGTTGCGGTAATACTTCGCCAGGGCGCGCGCCAGTGTTTTGGATGCCTGCGGCGCGGTCTGCCCGCCGACATGCACCTGGTTGACATACAGCAGGGTGACATTGCCCGCGCTGTCCACCGTGTAGTCGCTGCTGAGATCAGGCTCACCCGCGACCGTGATATGCACCTTCGAGCCGGCATCGATGACCGATGACGGGGCAAGCTGCTCCTGCGCCCGTGCGGGCAGGATGGAAACAAGGCCGCCCGGCATCACCGCCCACAGCATCAGCACAAGGGCGAGGCTGCGGCGGAAACGGGGGCCAAAAATCGGCAGTGACAAGTAGAACATCATTTCATTTCTCCGTGCGTGAAGAGTAAGCCAGTATACCATGCGGACGCCTTGCCGCGCAAATGCGCGCGCCCCAATACGACACATACAGCAGAAATGATGCCAAACGGTCCCTGTTTGTTCCCGAGACGAGAGATTAAAAAGAAAAAAAAGCCCTGTCGGCGCACAAAACCCGCATTTCTGCTGACAGGGCAGCCTTGTTATCCCGTCGCCGCGTCAGCGGGCAGCCGTCTGCGGCACGACATTTTCGGCCTGCTTACCTTTCGGGCCTTCCCCGATTTCGTATGCCACTTCCTGCCCCTCGCGCAGAGACTTGTAGCCTTCCTGCTGAACCGCCGAAAAGTGGACGAACAGGTCTTTGCCCTCGCCCGTATCAATAAACCCGTAGCCTTTGATGTCACTGAACCACTTGATTTTTCCGATTGCCATTGCCGTGCCTTCTTTCGACTTCTGTAGAAACTGCGTTTTTTAACCGATACAAGCGCGACCGAAACAACCCTCGCGCGCCCGACTCAAGAGAAACTACGTTCTCTTTGCATGCAGGGTAACACACACTTAGCGATTTGTCAAGCGGATTCCCCTGTTCTCATGAAAATAACTCTGGGCGAGGGCTTCTCATGCCGATGCCGCTTCGGGCGACACGTCCGGCCCGGCTTTTCCCATCTGTGCCAGGGCGCGCCAGCCATCCAAAGCCAGCCCCCCGGAAGGAAACAAGCAAAGCATTTCGCCGTAAAAATACTGCGCCTGGCCCGTGTCCTGATAAACCCGCTCGGCCAGGCGTCCCAGGCGAAATCAGGCCGCTTCGGCTTCCAAAGCCTGCGGGGTGGCTTCCAAAATACGATACTGCATGCCTCGGTGCATTCTAGCAAGCGAACTGAGATTTGGAAAGGAAAACGGTATTTATTTTGCGTTTTCTTTCAGGCGCGTCGGCATCTCTTGCCCGGTCTTGAAAAGGCTTGGCGTCTGCATTTCCCTAGCGTTTCTTCGGCATACCGACGACGGAACGATTTGTTCCGTCGTCGGTATGCGCTGACAACGTTTTGGCAAAGCCGAAACTCCGCGCAGGGAACGGCGATGGCTTGACGGACATCTAGGCTGGTATCAACCGGGAGAAGGCCAGGCGAGGAGTGTATATGGAAAGTGACAAGATCGCCCTCAGCCGGTGCATGAAACGCGGGGAGGGGAAACAGGCGAAACAAACCGGCGCAGGCCGCGTCTCAGCCTATCTTGCCGTGCGCCTTTGCCTCCGACAAAAAGGCGTCCAGAGCGTCCTGCCAGGGGCGCAGCGTGTCCAGGCCCTGAAGCGCCAAGGCGTAGTGGCGCATGACACTGTAGGGCGGGCGGCGGGTCGGCGTGCCGCGCGTGGCGGCATCCTGCGCGGACGAGATGGCATGGACGGGCACATGGCCCAACCCAGCCTTGTCCAGCACGGCCTGGGCGAAGCCGTGCCATGTGCATTCGCCGCCGTTGGACACATGGTACATGCCATAAAGCTGAGTGGGGATAATATCCATGATCGCGCGGAGCAGGTCCACGGTGTAGGTGGGAGTGCCGTACTGGTCGGCGACGACATTGAGGCTCGGCTTGGTCTTCGCCAGCATCAGCATGGTGAATGGGAAGTTCTTGCCGTGCACGCCGTACAGCCAGGACGTGCGCACGACATAGGTTTTGCGGCACGACTGACGCGCCAGGTTCTCCCCAGCCAGCTTGGATGCCCCGTAGTGGCTGATGGGATGGGGCGTGTCAAACTCCGTATAGGCGCTGCCTTTGCTGCCGTCAAACACAAAGTCGGTGGAGATAGCGACCAGGGCCGCGCCCACGCTTTCCGCCGCGCTTGCCACCGCCCACGACCCCAAAGCGTTGACTTTAAACGCCAAATCGGGGTCGCGCTCGCACCCGTCCACATTGGTGTATGCCGCGCCGTGAAACACTAAATCAGGCCGGACTTCGTGCATCACTGCCCGCACGGCGGCGGCATCCGTGATGTCCAATGCCTGAATGCCCTGAGTTTCATCGGCCAGGACATCGGTGGGAACAACTTCATGCCCGTGCTGAACAAACACGCGCCGCGCATCCGTCCCCAGCATTCCCGCCGCGCCAGTGATAAGTATTCGCATAATGACGCCCAGTATACTGGAAAAGGCGGCTCCCAGTCAACCGTGCCGCCCAAGCCATGTCACTTGGCGTTCGCTGTGCCGGAGGGGTAGCCGCGCAGGATATGTGTTGTGCGCAATGTTTCCACGGATGGGTATGCCCAGTGGTTCTTTGGCACATCGGCAAACACGCGCCGCGCGTCCGTCCCCAGCATCCCCGCCGCGCCAGCAATGAGTATTCGCATGGTGGCGTTCAGTATACTGGAAAACTCGCCCCCAGGTCAACCATGCTGCTAGGTCGCGTCACTTGGCGGCAGGAGTATTGGCCGGTCGGCCCTGACGGATGTTCTCAAGCCGGATTTGCCGCGTGAGCCTAGGGGCAGGATGATGGGTTGGATAGCCAATCACGATGCCCGCCTTGCGGAGGTCTTCGACGGATTGGTATGCCCAGTGGTTTTTGGGCACATCGGTAAACGGCAGGTCGCGTGTGACATGACCGATAACGCGATGTACCTGTGTACCCTCGCCCAATCGATGCCTCAACCGCTGATGCTCCGGGCTGGAGCTGAACGGATGTCTCTGCACGTGGTTCATGGGATCAGACTTCAAGGGTTGATTAGGCTGCGTGATAGGTGTGGAAGTTTGCTGCGCCTGTGCTGCTGCCGACAGACACAGCATAGCTATACAAACAGCGGATTTCATAGGGTTGTCTTTCTTTGCCCCATTCCCTCACAGGAAAGGGGCATTACTTTTGCGTGTTATTTGCCCGGCGCGGCCCCGGCGATAATCAAGGTCGCTTTGTCCGGGTGCAGGTACTTCTTCACGGCAGCGTTCACCTGGTCAAGCGTCACCGCGCGGAAGAAGTCGGAGCGTTTCTGGATGTAGTCCAGGCCCAGGCCGTAGTCTTCCGCCGTGAGCAATTGCCCGGCTACGCCCGCATTGGTCTCCAAACGCAGGGGATACGAGCCGGTGAGATAGGCTTTGGCCTCGGTGAGTTCTTCGGGCGTGATGCCGTTCTGCCGCAGGGTAGTCACAATGCGGTTCAGCTCGTAAATGGCACGGTTGGCATTGTTCGGGTTCGTGCCCAGGAACACCGAGAACGCGCCTGCCCCATGCTGCGCGGCAAAGCTGGAATAGACCGTGTAGGTAAGGCCCTCTTGGTCGCGGATGGCCTTGCCCAAGCGCGAGCCGAACGCGCCGCCACCTAAGATGTAGTTCATCGTATACGCCGCGTAGAAGTCCGGGGCAGTGCGCGTGAGCTGGCCGGGGTAGCCCCACAAAACACTGGTCTGCGAGGTATCGGGGATGGCGATGAGCTGCGGCGCGGGCGCGGTAGCGGGCAGCGGCACACTGGGAATGCTCACAACGGGCGCAGGCATGCTAGGCCTCGCCCAGCCGCCGAACGCGGCTTTAATCTGCGCAATGGCATCGTCGGCATTCACGTCGCCAACGACCACCAAGGTGGTGGTGTCAGGACGATAGTAGGTCTTGTAGAAGGACACCAAATCGGCCCGCGTCAATGTCTTGACGCTGGCCTCGCTCTGATCTAAGGTCGGTGCCCAGTAGGGGTGGCCTTTGGGATACAGGGCATCGGCAAAGGCGATCTCTGCCTGCGTGCCCGCCCCGCCCGTGCCGCCCGTGTCCTGACGCGCCTGTTCCAGACCCGACAGCGTCTGCCCGCGCACTTTGTCCAGTTCGGCCTGCGGGAATGCAGAGCGCTGCAATTCATCAGCCAGCGTGCCCAGTGTCAGAGTGAAGTCTTTGGCTAAACAGTGCCCGCTGAAATTGGCCGCTTCGTCCCCGGCCCCGATGCCCACGCTCGCGCCCACCGACTCCAGCCCTAAGGCAAGCTGCAATGCGGTCTTGGTGGTCGTGCCGCGCGCCAGCATCTGCGCCGTCAGCCCGGCGGTGTCGTACCTGCCGTCCGGGTCAAACATGGAGCCGGCCTTGACCAGACCCATCAGCGCGACTGTCTTGTTGGCGTGGTTCTCTTCCACAATCACGGTCATGCCGTTGGGCAGCACCACGCGCTTCGGCTCGGGACGCTTGGCCTGCGCCGTCGCCGCCGACTGCAAATGGAACTTCTTGTCTAACGCCGCCAAGACGGCCTTCTGCTTCGGGTCGGTGACCGGGGCAGCCGCGCCGAAGTTCTTCTCGCCCGGAGGCGGCGGCAGCGTCTGGCCGGCAGGCAATGGCTGCGGCTCAAACGTCGCCACCGTGCGGTTGTCGGGCGTGAAGTAGGCTTTGGCGACCGCCTGCACGTCTTGGGGGGTGACCTTGCGGATGTTGTCTAAGTAGGTATCCAAATAGGTGAAGCTGCCGATGGCGGCATAGGTGCCAAGCTGGTTCGCCTGCTCCGACACGCTGTCGTTGTTGAAGATAAACGAGGCCTCAATCTGGCGCACGGCCCGGTTCAGCTCATCCTGCGTGGGCGGCGTGGCCTGCAAACGCGCCACCTCCGCCTCCAGCCCCTGCTCCAATCGTCCATTCGCAACCCCCGCGCGCGGGGTGCCGTCTAAAATAAACAAGTACGGGTCACGCTGGTCCTGACTGAACCCGCCTGCGCTTTCGGCGAGGCCCGTCTCTACCAGCGACTGATACAAACGCGCGCTGCGCCCGCCCGACAAGAGCTGGCTGACAACGTCCAATGTGTAGTGATCTTTGGTGCCGAGGCCGGGCACATGGTAGCCAATCAATATCTGCCCGGTCGTGCCGGGGCGCTTCAGCACCACGCGGCGCTCGCCGCGCTGGGGCGGCTCCGGCGTGATATTATGCTCGGACAATGTCCCCTGCGGGTAAACGCCAAAGTACTTCTGGCACAGACCCACTGCTTTCTTGGTGTCAAAGTCGCCCACCATCACTACGACGGCATTGTTTGGCATATAGTGCTGCCGGTAGTAGTCATAGATTACATCCCGCTTGCCCGCGACCGCTTCCACATCCTCCGTCCACCCAATGACCGGCCAATGGTACGGGTGCGCGGTAAACGCGGCGGGCAGGAACGTGAACGCATACAATTGATAGCCGGGGTCGTTGCTGTCCCCTTCCAATTCAGACCGCACCACCACCATTTCGTGCGCCAGTTCTTTGGGGTCAAAGACCGAGTTCTCCATCCGGTCGGCCTCAACGCGCACAGCCAGCTCCAGCCTGTCGGCGGCAATCAGCTCGTGATACTCCGTGCGGTCTTCGCCGGTAGACGCGTTGATCTGCCCGCCATTAGACGTGAACAGATGGTCAATAGACCCCGGCGGCAAATCGTGCGTCCCCTTAAACATCATGTGTTCCAAGATGTGAGACAGCCCTGTCCGCCCGGTTATTTCATTGCGCGACCCGACTTTGTACCACACGCTGAAGTAAGCGACCGGCGCGGCATGCACCTCTTTGGAGAGGATTGTCAGCCCATTCGCCAGCCGCGTCTCGGTCACCATCTGCGTCTTGTCGTAAGTCTGCGAGACAATCTTGCCATAGTACGCCGGGGCCGTGACACGCGGGGGCTTCGGTTCATTGGGAGCGGTCATCTTGGGCGCGGCCTGTGTCATCTTGGGGGCCGGGGCAGCCTGCGCCGCGCCCGTGAGGGCCAGCGCGCATGCCCCAATCGCCGTCCACCGTTTGGAAAACTGCATACGAGGTGTGTTCCTTCTGTTGCCTGTGTTTGTAAATGCGTTGATAAACGGGTTTAACAGGAATACGCAAATTATACCAGACAGAGTGCCAAGCGTCACACAAAGGTATTTCACTGGCCGTTTAACGGTTCCGACATGGTTCCGACATGGTTCCGCCGTCGGTATGACTACGTCTCGACTACGTCACCAATACGTCATGACTACGTACTGACCTCGGCACGACCTCGGCACGACCTCGGCACGACTACGGCACGACCTCGGCACGACTACGTACCGACAGCGGCAGGAAAACATAAAAGCCGCGCAGAACATCCCATCAACAGCAAACCGACAAACGCATTGCTTACGCTTCTTGCTCTCAACGAACACCCACCCATGAACAACACGCTTTACTACGGCGACAATTTGGAAGTCCTGCGCAAGCCCCAGTACCTCAAAGACGAAAGCGTAGACCTCTGCTACATTGACCCGCCCTTCAACTCCAAACGCAACTACAACCAGATTTACAACAACGTCGGCAGCGAAGACCGCGCCCAAGCCCAAGCCTTCGTGGACACCTGGACTTGGGACGAACACGCAAACGCGGGCTTTGATGAACTCCTTGCCAACGAGCAGGGACGCTTTACCACCCAAACCGTGGATTTGATTAAGGGCCTTGCGCCGGTTCTCAAAAAAGGCAGCCTGCTGGCGTATCTGGTCAGCATGACTTTGCGCGTCACTGAGATACACCGCGTCCTCAAGCCAACGGGGTCATTTTATCTGCACTGCGACCCGACGGCGAGCCACTATCTGAAGGTTATGTTAGACAGTATCTTTGAGCCAACTGGCGGCGACTTTCAGAACGAGATTATATGGCATTACAATACGGGTGGGAAAGGGAGACGGACATTCCTCCGCAAGCACGACACAATCTTTTGGTACACTAAGAACAAAGATGAATACTTATTTAATCGTGATGCCATAGCAGTACCACGTACTGTAGGCACTGCTCACTTACGGCATGGTACAGATGAAGATGGTAGAGAGTTTTACGAAGACTTCTCGCCTCGTAAGAGTGGTAAACAATATCGGTGGTATCTTGATGAAGGTCTTACACCAATGGACGTGTGGACAGATATTCAAGCTCTCAACCCAGTGGCATCAGAACGCCTTGGCTACCCTACCCAGAAACCCGAAGCCCTCCTAGAACGCATTATCCAAGCCTCCACCAACCCCGGCGATACCGTCCTTGACGCCTTCTGCGGCTGCGGAACCACCATCGCCGTCGCCCAGCGACTAGGCCGCCACTGGATTGGCATAGACATTACCTACCAATCCATCGCCCTCATCCTGCGCCGCTTAGAACACCAATTCGGCAAAGAAGTCCTTGCCACCATCACCCTCAACGGCATCCCCCGCGACATGGACGCCGCCCGCGCCCTTGCCCTCAAACGCGACGACCGCGTCCGCAAAGAGTTTGAAAAGTGGGCTGTCCTCACCTACAGCACAAACCGCGCCCGCATCAACGACAAAAAAGGCGGCGACCAGGGCATCGACGGCACCGCCTTCTTCATGGCAGGCGCAAACGAGAACGCCAAAGTTGTCTTCCAAGTCAAATCCGGCACTGTCGGGCGCGGCGACATCGCCAAGCTCAACAACGACCGCCAGCGCGAACAGGCCGAGCTTGCCGTCTTTCTCACCCTTCAGCCCTCCACCAAAGGCATGGACGACGAAGCCGCCGCTGCGGGCCTGTACAACCACAAGCTCATGGGCCGCACCTACCCCCGCGTCCAAATCGTCCCCATCGCCGACATCGTAGACCACCACAAACGCCTGGAAATCCCCATGAGCCTGGAAGTCCTCAAAGCCGCCGCCGCCGTCGTGGAGACCGCCCAAAACCGCCTGTTTGACGCCGACGATGCCTAACCCTGAAGACCCCCGGCCCTGCTCCCCGCTACGGAGGCCCTGCGACTAGGGGTGCTCCCCGCTGACGCACTGGCGTACCTGGAAGGCGGAGGCCCTGCGACTAGGGGCCAATTCTGGGGGAGTAGGAAGGGCGTGGCAAGAGGCTATCTTCTCCTACTCTGCTCCTACCCCCCAGAATTGGGGGCAGGGGGACCATTCCGCACTTCCCCAAAAGCAGCCCTAAAGTCCCCCGGCATGCCTGCCAATAATGCGAGTATCACCCGGCGCAGATGCGCCATTCCCGCCTATCCCGAAAGGATACTCACACCAATGTAACAGTGGCGCTGCGCACTTTTTGCCCGGACGAGGCTAAGCCGCCCTTCGGCGTGACCGAGCAGGACATTATCCTAGCACGCAGTATTGAAGCCATCCTCTCAGGGACACCGCAGCCGGCAGCGGCTGCCCCAAGTTCCCCGCAGGCCTGACACCCCAGACGCCAAAAAGGGCCGCGCCCCCACAAGCGCAGCCCTTCCCGCATTTCTCCAACGATGCCTTGCCGTGCCGTAGAAGCCATCTTAATTGATACCTTGTCTGATAAACACTACTTCACGCCACGGTACTGCTCAAAGGCCACAGCCAGATACTCCAACAAGTCCGCGTAGTTGATCGTCACGACCCCTTCCGGCGGATGGATACCTAGACGCTCCATCAGCGGCACAGCCAGGCGCATCGCCGCCTGCTGCTGAATGTCTAGGGGCATCTGCCACCGGCGGTCAATTGCATGGCGCACCGCCCTGTACTCCGGCACGGTCATTTCGTACACGCGGCGTCCAATATCGGCCAGCGCAAACGCCGCCAAATGCTCCGGCAGAACCCGCGGCGGCGGGGCGAGCGCTTCTAAAGTCGGCACGCGCGGCGCACGCTGCTTCACCACCATTGTCCCCGCCACGAAGTCTCCCAAGCGCTGATTGCGCGCCGAGCACAGCACAAAGCTCAGCGTCATCACAATCTGCAAGCCGCCCAAGGCCCCCACCAGAGACGAATGCTGCGTGTCGGCCAGCCCCACGCTCACGAGGCCCAGTGTCATCAAGGGAATGCCGTCCACCACGCGCAAGAGATTGCGCGTGAGCACCGCATACGCATTCACCGGATAGCCGCCATCGCGCACCACCCGCAGCCCCTGCTGACGCTTGCCCGGCGTCTGCCCATTCCAGCGCATCTCAAACCAGATAAAGTAGCCCCACAAAACAACAAAGACACCGATTGTCATCAGTGCCTGCAAGATATTGCCTAGAAAGTCCAGGGTCGCCCGCGCCCAAGCCGCATGGCTCAGGCCGAGCAGCCCGCCGACGATGCCCCCGGCAATCAGCAGCCCCAGGAACAGCAGAAGCTGCATCAGAGCATCAAACATATTGGCGACAAACCGCGACCCGGCCCCCGCCAGCTCGTATTCAATCTCGATGTTTTCGGGTGTGGCAACCAGGATTTCGCGCGGCATAGTAAGCGTGTTTCTTTCGGAGTGCGAGGGCAGAATGCAGGCGTATCCAGAAACCGGCAGGATCGCCCCCCTCGGTCTTGCATTGTGCAAACAGGGAAATAAGAACCCCTCCCCTGCCCGGCACCGGCGGATAGGAAAAGCTTCAGGCAAGGGAAAACGGAGCCGCGCGCCCGAGCGAGCACCCCTTACAAACCAGGACAGCGACGCTGACAAGAGGCTTTGCACCGCACAAACAAAGGCAAAACGCGAACTTGGGGAACTTGTACCCCGCGTCATTTGTATAGGTGACTATGGCAAAGATTTATAACCCGGATGCAGAGCCGGAAGTTCCACAGTCGCTCAAGGAGCGATTGATGGAGCATGACCCCGCTGTCGTAGAGATCGCGCCCCGGCGCCTGCGGCAGGTTACGCGGCGCGACTTTTTGATTTATGGGGCGGGCGCGGCGATCGCGGCGGCAGCTTTTTGGGCCGCCCTGCCCGAAGAAACACAGCAGCGGCTGGGGGCAAAACACGCGCACGCCACAGCGGCCAAAGAGCGGGCGCTGAACAAGGCTCTGTCGTTTGACGATGATGTCGCCGCCGCGCTGTACTCGTCCGACCGGTCAGTGCCAACCTATGACAAAGCGCAGGCGCAAAGCCCGCAGGCCCTGCGCAACAACTACGATGGGCAAACGCCCGCGGGGGATTATCTCCAGGACTGGCACTTGACGCTAACCGGCCTGGCATCGGGTACCATAGAGCATCTGACACTGCGCGACATCGGCGGCCTGATCCGCCGCGCAGGCCTGCGCGACCAGGTGACGCGGCTCGTGTGCGTGGAAGGCTGGAGCGCGATTGCCTGGTGGGGCGGCCTGCGCATGGCAGACCTCATGCGCGAGTTTCCGCCCGCCCCCGAAGCGAAGTGGGTACGGATGGACTCAGCGGTCAATTTAGACAGCGACGGCAACCCGGACCCGTACTATGTGTCTATTGATATGCCGACCGCCCAGCACCCGCAGACCCTGCTTGCGACCCAGCAAAGCGAGCAGCCGCTGACGCTTGAGCATGGCGCTCCGCTGCGCCTGGTCGCGCCGATGAAGCTGGGCCTTAAGAATATCAAGGCGATCACCAAGATCAGCTATACCGCCGCCGAACCTGCCGATTATTGGGCCGAGCGAGGCTACTCCAAATATGATGGACTGTAAACACTATGATGGATTGTAAACACAGAGCACGCAGCAGGCGAAACGAGGCGTGGCTCCATCCTCCACCTCCCAAACGCCGAAAGGGGGCAGTGATATGATCGCCGGGCGCAAACCATCAGCTCAAAACGCATCTCAAACGCCGCCGACTGCCGTGTCTGCCCTCCCCACGCCGGGGCGGCAGGAGCGAACAGGACAGGCGGCGTTTTTTAATGGACGGCTCCTGGGCTGGACTATCGCGCTGCTGACCCTGGTCGTCTTCGCCACAGACTGCTTGACAGGCGAAAACCTGCATGTCGGCATTTTATTCAATGTCTGTATCGGCCTGACCTTGTGGTCGTGGCATCCCCGCTGGGCCATTCGATTGACGCTCGCAACGATGGCTTTGCGGCTGATTGCGCACTTTGCCGACCCCACGACCCACCACGATCTTAATCCCTTTGTGGATATGTTCAACCTGGTCACGGGGCTGACAGTGCAGGCGCTCACCGGGGCATTGATCTGGCGGCATGTGCATGTGCAGCAGGATTTGGAGGAGCGGCAGCAAGAAGTGCAGCATCAAGCGGTGGTGCTGGCATCGGCTTTGGAAGACGCGCGCCGGGCGACGCGGGAAGCCCAGGAGGCCGCCGCGCGCGAGCATCTGGCGGCGGAGGGCGAACGGGCCGCGCGCCTGAAAGAAGTGGAAACCCGCAGGCGCGAGCGTCTGCTGTTCCATGATCTAGAGCGGGTCAAGGGTCTTTCGGTGGCCCTGCACCGGGCCGTGCTGCCGGATGTGCCCGCCTGCGTCGCTGGGGGACGCTTGCGGCTGAGCGCGCGCTACGCCCCCGCCGAGAAGCAGATGGAGATCGGCGGCGACTTCTACGATCTGTTTGCCCTGGACAGCGAGGGCACGCGCTACGGCCTGGTGATTGGGGACGTGGCCGGGCATGGCGTGGACGCCGCCGCGCAGACAGCCCTGGTAACTACGACGCTGCGCACGTGCGTGTTTGAATCCAAGCAAGGCCCGGCCCAGATTTTGTCCCGCACGGCGCGTGCTCTGGAAGGGCAGTTGGCGTCGTTCGTCTCGGCTGTGTACGCGGTCTACGATACTCAGGCGCGCACGCTGACCTGGGCCAATGCCGGTCATGAGCCGCCGATTGTTGTGCGCGGCGACGGCCAGGGCGTGCCTGTTGCCCTTTCGCCCACGGGCAGCCTGCTGGGGATTGGGCTGGACGAGTTCACCGAGCAGCAAATGGAGATGGAACCCGGCCACACCCTGATCATGATTACGGACGGCCTCGTGGAAGCCCGCACAGAAGCAAACGATATGCTGGGCTGGGACGGGCTGGCATCGATTGCCGCCCGCCGCGCCGCCGCCTCCGGCGAGACCGACAGCATCGCCGACGGCATCCTGGAAGACGCGCGGGCATTCGCTGGCAGCCGTCGGATCAATGACGACATCGCCCTCCTGGTCGCGCGCGTGGGGGTTTCTTCACACTGAGAAGCTCTCTCATCCCCCGCACAGAGGAACGGGTCTTGCCCTCAGCCCCCGCATGGAAAGACAGCCCTCGCCCCCTAGTCTTCACGGTCAAAGACAGCCACTCACAGGTCGGAGGCTGCGTGCCCTGGCCCGTCCGCATTCAGCCCGGCTTCCACGACGGCTTCTTCCAGGCTTTCTTCCAGGGCAGACAGGACGGCGGCAGGATCAGCCGATGCGGTCATGGCCTCGGCTTCCGGGTCTTCCCTGTTCTGCACGCTAGGCAGGTCGCGCCGCAGCTCTTCCACCAGGGCAATCAGCTTGGCGACTTTCTGCTCGGACAGCAGGTTGATCTGCAAGTTAAGTTGTGCCCGCCGCTCCGCAGTCTGGCCTTGACGGTTCTGCGTAATCAGCACGATAATCGTCATCAAAAGAGCGCTCAGGCCAACCAGCCCCTGAAGCCAAAAAAATGGCGGCGCGTCCCACGGCATCCTGCCGAAGAAACGCGCCGCCAAATTCGCCCCAATCCAGGCTAGAACAAACGCCAGCACAAAATAGTAAAAGCGCGGACGGCCCAATTGCCGGGTCAATGTCTCAATCAGCCGCTGATGCCGCCCCACCCTCTGCTCCGCTTGCACGTGCAGGGAGGCGATGGTGCCTACTGTCTGCGACACTAGGTCGGCGGCTTCTTCCGTTTCTTTCTTATTGGTGTCGCCGGCCATCAATCCTACTTTCCGGGCACTGCGCGGGGCAGGTACTTTGTTTGCCTGGCTGACTTGGGGACGAGGCAGATTTGTTCCCGCGCTTTTATTTAGGGCCGAGAGTGATCTTGTCTATCACGGCCCCGCCCGGCGTGGCGGGGATGGCGCGCGCACTGCCCGTCCCGCCCGCGCCGACCACGGTCACAGTCGGCGAGGGTCCATGCACGGGGATGGCGCTGCCGTCCAGGCACAGGGCGGTGAAGGTGACACGCGAGCCGTCCACCTCGCAGCGGATGACATGGTGGACACTGGCATACACATCGCCCGGAATCGCGAGTTGTTTATTGTCCGGCGTATACAAAGGCGCACCGCCGCCCCCGGTCACAAAGTACGGCACGCCGTCGCGCGTTGTCCGGTAATACAAATGGTCATGGCCGCAAAACACGGCACGCGGGTGGTACTTCACAAAGAGCGGGTGCAGGTAGCGCTGGGCATCGGGCGTCGGCCCGTGCGGCCCGATGCTGTAGGCGCTTTCGTGGAACATGACAAACGTATTCAGGGCCGTCTTTTGCGCCTTTTGCAGCTCGCCGACAAGCCACTTTTGCTGGGCGCTCTTGGGGGCGAACTCCTCCGGGTCCATGCTGTCCAGTATGATAAAGCGGCTGCCGTGACGCGTGAATGCATAGTAATAGGGATTGCCCGAGTCATACGGGGCGGTCACGAAGCGCGCATAGTACGGCCCGACATCGTGGTTGCCGCGTGCCGGATAGTAGGCGATATGCGCATCGCGCAAAGGCTGGGTGATGGACGCAAACTCGTCCCATTCGGACGCTTTGCCGCCCCGCGCCACCAGGTCGCCGCTTTGCAGCACAAACTCAGGATGGAGCCTCACGATGGCTTTGATCACGGCTCGATGCACTTCGGGGTTGGAGCGCGTGTCGCCATACGCGATAAACATATACTTCCCGCTTGCGGGCGCTTTGGGCGTCAACACTCGCAGTTTGGCTTTGGGCGCGGCAAACACTGTCGTTGCGGATAGCAGCAGGCTTGCGGCAAGCAGCGTGCGCCAAGAAGTTGTCATGTCTGTGTGTCCTTTGTGAATAAAGCAGTCAGTCCCAGGCGGCGCAGCAGCAGGGGCATGGTGATCCCCTGCACCAAGACCGAGAAAGCCACCACGCCAAAGGTGGCAATCACAACAGCATCGCGGCGCGGCAGATCGGGAGGCAGGCTGAGGGCCAGGGCGAGCGCAAGCGCGCCGCGCAGGCCGCCCCAAAACAGCGCATGCTGATGCCGCGTGTCTATGCGCAGCGGCGACCGGGCAAACACGCCGCACAGGCCGTACACGCCGAGCGCGCGCGCCAGCACGCTCAGGAGAATCGCCAGGGCCAGCGCCCCCGCGCCCAATGCCGCAAACGGAATATGGGCGAGGCGCACCCCAATCAGCAGAAACACCAGGGAGTTGGCGACAAACGCCGCAAACTCCCAAAAGGCCGCGACCACTTCCCGGCCCCGCGCGGAAATCGCCCCCGCGCCTTCCTGTCGCATCATCCCGGCATTGCCCATCACCAGGCCCGCCGCGACTGCGGCCAGCACGCCCGATGTGTGTCCCGCTTCCGCCAGGGCGAATGAGCCGTAGGCCGCCACCGTGGTGAGTGTCGTTTCCACCAGCGGGTCCGTAGTACGCCCGGCGAGGGCAATCGCCGCTCCCGCCACTGCCGCGCCGATCAGCACCCCGCCCACGGCCAGCCAAGCCATCCCGCCGAGATGGGGGCCTGCCGCGCCCGCGCCTGTATGCGTTGTGGCTGCCGCCCCCACGACCAGGGAAAAGGCCACGGCGGCCACGCCATCGTTGAGCAGGCTTTCGGCTTCCATCACGTGCTTTAATCGGCCTTCAATCCGGGCTTCTTTAAACACGGCCAGCACGGAAACCGGGTCGGTTGCCGCCAGCAGCGCCCCAAAAATTAGGGCGGCCTCCCACGGCCAGCCCGCGCCCCATTTCATGCCGCACGCCAGCACGAGAACGGCAGCACCCACGCCCCCAATCGCGAGCAGCCCGATGGGCCAGGCATCGCGTTTCAGCGCCCCCCAGGGCAGCGAAAGCGCTCCCTCAAACAGCAGGGGAGGCAGCAGCACTTCAAAGATCAAATTGCGGGTGAGTGTCAGGCCCACATCGGCATGCAGCCACGCCATGCCCAAGCCCACCACGGTCAGCCCGACCGTGTACGGCAGATGGATGCGCCGCGCGGCCAGCGCGGTGAGGGCCGCGATCAGCAAAAGCCCGACGGTGCTGTGCAGAATGTGCATGACGGGCGGCTCCTGAGATTGCTGCCCTATTATAGACGCTTTGCCCGCCCGAAAGCAACGATGCCTCGGCGCGGACACGCCCGTTCTCGCCTTGCTTAGAAAGTTTCGCCTTCTGAGAAAGCGTTCCTTCCCCGCTGAGGAGTCCCTCCCCCGGTGGCGCGGCTCGCTTCCCCCTCCCCCGCACTGGCAGACCCGGAGGGCTTTAGGAGAGGGGGAAGCGAGCCGCGCAGATACGAAGTAATGCCCTCCGGGGCATAGCGGGACAGGGACTCTTACACGAGCGGGCGAGGGACTCCTCTACGGGGGATGGAGTTCTAAGGACTGGGAAAGGGGTGGCCGTCTCATCAGCCATTCCCTACAAGCCGCTGCCGCCCATGCCGGTACTGGCTGCCCCTGCGGGCACGCCGCCAATGGTCCCGCTCGTGGAAAGCCCACCCGTCGGCGCGTCTCCATTGGGGTCGGCTTTGCCGTCGCCATCCGTCTGCGGGTGCACATTGGACTCGCCGGTCAGGGTGCGGCCCGGCGCGGGCGCGTCTTCTTCCAGGCTTGTGCCGGTATTGTGCATGCCCGCGCCGCCGGGCACGCCCGCATCATCCATGCTGCCCGTGTCGCCCAATGCCCCGCCGCCTGTCAGGGCAGTGTCCGGGGGGACAGCCACGCCGCCGCCCGTGGGACCTGCCCCGGTCACTGCCGCCCCGGATTCACCGGGCACTGTGCCGCCTGTGCTGAGGGCGTTCGTTTCTCGCTCATCCATTATTTTTCTGCTTTCTTTGGTGTCTCTGTGCGGAGCTTGCGCTAATCTCCGCCTTTGTGGGTGCGCGACATGCCGTCCGTATCCGGGGCATCCACGCCGCCCGCATTAAACACAGCAGGGTCGGGCACTTCGCCTGTTTCGGTCAGCGTCTTGCCCCCACCTGACTCGGTGGGGTCGCCCGGCGGAATAGCATCTGACGTTGGGCTTGTGCCCACTTCGCCGCCAAAGGCGGGTTCCGGCGGCATTGGCATATCGCTGTCGTTGTATCCTTGCGGGGCCTGTGTCAGCTCATCGACGGCCTGTTTGATCTTGGCTTCGCTCATGGTTATCCTGTTTCTTTGCAGTGTGATGCCACTTGTATACCCGCCTGTGGTTTGACCCTAAGCCCCCAGGGGGCAAGAAAATAATCAAGGAGAGTTTCACCCCATGAGCCAAGCCACATTCGATAGCCAGGGCCTTGTCGCCCCCTGCCCCCACTGCGGGCAGCGCAATCGCACCCCGTATGCCCATTTGGGCGAAACCGGGGTCTGTGGGCGCTGCAAAAACCCGCTCCCGCCGCCGTCCGCGCCCGCCGATATTGCCGAGATTTCGCAGTTTGACGCCCTGCTTGCCCACTCTCCCATGCCGATTGTGGTTGACTTCTGGGCGCCCTGGTGCGGTCCGTGCCGCATGGTCGCCCCGGAGCTGGTTAAAGTCGCGCAGGCCAATGCCGGGGCGTTTTTGATTGTCAAAGTGGACACCGAAGCCCTGCCCGCTTTGGGCGCGCGGTTCGGCGTGCAAAGCATCCCGACAATGGCTGTGTTTCGCGGCGGGCAGGAAGTCACCCGCACGATGGGCGCGCGGCCGGCCCCGGCAATCACCGCGTTTGTGCGTCAGGCGCTGGGCTTGTAACGCGCGGGCGGGGATTGTGTCGCGAGGGCGCTGCATTCTCGTTGCACAGGTGTTCTATACGCTTACCAACGACGGAAGGATTTGTTCCGTCGTTGGTAAGCGCTGGGAAAGAGGGGAAAACACCTGTGCAACACGCTCGCAGCGGCCAACCCGATGCCTCTCCAGAAACAGTAATCTCAGTGGCAAGCGAGGAGGCAGGTTAGGACAACCGAGCGGCCTCGCTTGGGGTGGCAGGCGGCGAGGCGGGGACATGGGGCAGGCGTTCCCGGCGGCGAAGCTTGGGGAAGCCGCGCAGGCTGTTCCATAAAAAGTTCTCCCCGGCATGGGCGCGGATCACGGTGAGGGTGACGGCGGGCAGGGACGATGCCCCCGGATAAATCAGGTAGCGCGGCGACCACTGCGGGTGGAACTTGGACTTGAAGCCGTGCAGCCCCTGAAAGTTGTAGTATTTGCGGCTGCGCTCGTAGATAAACCGCAGGGCGCGCGCGCCCGCCGGGTCGTTTGTCTCGTGCCCCACCCCGGCCAGCGGGCTGAGGCCTAAGTTGAACGTGTCGTAGCCGTGCTCTTTGGCCCAGAAAAACAGGGACGTAAAAAGAAGCTCCATGATGCCGTTTTCCCCGGTGCGGCGGCGGCGCATCAGGTCGATGGTGGCTTCGTTGCGCCCGAACTCAGGGTACAAGTTGGCGAATGCGCACACGCGATTATCAGGGCCGTGTACGGCCATGACGGGGCAGTGGCGGATATAATCGTCGTCAAACGCGCCGATAAAGAACGATTTTTCGCCCCCGCGCACTGTGCTCAGCCATTCATCGCTGACGCTGCGCAGCTCTGCCAGCAGAGTGTCGGGGAGGGGGGAGGGGTGCAGGCGCGAGACATAGCCCAGCTTTTGCAGGCGCGCGACTCGGCCCCGGATGTCTTTGCTGCGCCCGCCCGCCAAAGAGTAGTCGCGGACAGGCACAATGGCCTCGTAGCCGATGCAGAGCGTGCTGAGGCCGGCGGCTTCATAGTGGGAGAGATGATCAGGCTCTGTTCCCACAAAGGCAGGCTGCCAGTCATTGCCTGCGCAGGAGGCGCAAAAGCCGCGCAGGGCGGGCAGGACATCGTCCGGCGGCCCGATCACATCCCCCAAGGCCAAACACACGGTGCGGCTGACCACAAACGCAATCACCGACCCACCGTCGCTGAAATAGTAGGATTTGTCGGCGGACAGGGCAAACCAGGCCAGGGACGTCCTGCCCCACTGCTCCACAATGCGCCGCGCCCGCGCCCGCTCGCCTGCATTCGCCGGGTGGCGCACCAAAACGGGGCTGACCAGGGCCAGCAGGGCATATCCCATTGTGGCGGCGGCGACCATGTAAATGGAGTCGGCAAAGTAGCGCCCAAACGGGGTGATGGGCACGACATCCGGGGCTTCAAACTGCGTGAACATGGTCAAGACCTGACGCACGGACTGCGCAACGTCAAAGTTTATGCTGAAGTGGCGGTCTAAAAAGCTCAGGCCCAAGACGCCGTACACGAGGGTAAACGCCACGGCGACAGCGAACACGCCGACCGCATGGCGCAGGGACGGCGGGTCGGAGCGGGCCGAAAACGCCGCGCGTGTTTGCAGCAGCCACAGGGCCAGCCCCACGGCCAGAGCGGCTTCTTCATAGTCCAGCCCCTTGAGCAGATGGCTGAAGGCGCTGACAATCAGCAGCGCCAGAGTCAGAGACCAGGCCGTGCGCTTGCGCCGCCACAAGCCGCGCGCCAGCAGCAGCAGGGCAAAGCCGGACAGGGCGGCGGCCAGGTGACTGCCAAAGCGCAGGGCCAGCGGCAGCCATTCCTGAAGCAGCACGACGCGCTCCCGCAGGCTGGGCGTGGTGGCGGACAGCAGATTGACGAGGCCCATCAGCCCGGTCAGCAGCGCGAGCAGGCGGGTGTTCCACGCGGCAGAGGCCGGACGCCGCAAGAGCGCGGCGCGAGCAGCCGTGTGCGAGAGCGCAGAGGCGCGGGGCGAACGCAGTGTTGAGTTTGGCACATCTTTATTATATCACGCCGGCGCATAGGATGTGTTTAATCCCTTTGCAAGAATGGAGAGAAGCAGCAGAAGGCAACAAATCGCTTTGATCCACTCTCATGTTAAACGAAAAAACATACTTGTAGCAGACCGAGGCGGAACACACGAACAGCACGTAGAAGCCGGCAGAAAAGGCGGAGAAGCCCGCGCCGCGCACCATGCCGCCGCAGGCCACCACGAGGCCGCAGCCCAGCACCACCGCAAGGCGGCGGAGCACCACACCGACGGCAACGATGGGCACGCACAGGCGCATGCCACAGCCGCGCATGAGCACAGCACTGCGGCGCACGATCACAGCACCAAGGCATATGATCAGTCCCACAAAGGCGGCTCTTCAGAGCAGCACGCCAAAGCGGGTTCGCAGAGCCATAAAAACGATTAAGCTGCCTATTATCTTGGTTTGACCGGCCACTGAGAGGGCGGCCGCAAAGTGCGTTCGCCCTTTTGCAACAACCTCAGATCGCCCCCCGTTCCGCAGTTAGGAACAGCCCTCGCCTTCCAGCCCTCCTCGTAAGGAGGAGTTAAGATCGCCCCCCCGCCCCAATTCTGGGGAGCCAGATAAAGATGCCCGTGCGGGCACAGGAGAGCCATAACATCCTGCTCCTACCCCCCCAGAATTGGGGGCCGGGGGGCGATCTTACCTTCGCCCGCTCACGCACCGGCCTGCCCCAGCGTGTATAATAGAGTCTCGCAGTGGCGCATCGCCTGCGCGCCTAAGGAGAGACTTTGTTCGTTCACGTGCTGGTACAAACCGATGCCCCCCTGACGCAGCCGCTCACTTACCGCGTGCCGGACGGCATGACCCTGGCAATCGGGGATGCCGTCATTGTGCCGCTGGGGGCGCAGCAGATCGTCGGCAGTATTGTTGACCTGGACGCGGAGTGCCCTCCCGGCCTGGAAGCCAAAATCCGGCCTCTCGCCGCGCGGGTGGAAAACGCCGCCTTGTTTGACGCATCCGGGCTGGCGCTGGCGCGCTGGGTGGCCGCGCAGACGCTGTGCTCCCTGCGCGACGCCGTGCGCCTGATCGCGCCGGAAGTGCTGACTTCGCAGATACGCACCACCATCCGCCTGTGCGAAGGCTGGGAGCAGGCGCTGGAAGGCACGCGCTCCCAATCCCAAAAGGACGTGGCGACCGCCCTGGCGTCTCTGGGCGGCGCGGCGGAACCCGCCCGCCTCGCCAAAACTCTGGACGGGGCAAAGGTCGGCCCTGCATTGGCCGAACTGCGCAAAAAAGGCGTCGTGCGGGAAGAGCGCGCCCTGTCCCTGCCGCCCGCCCGGCGCAAAGTGGTGCGCGTGCTGCGTTTGGCAATAGACGCGGAGATTGCCCACTCCGAGGCCGACCGGCTGGAGCGCGGCGGGTCCCCCAAGCAGGCGCGTCTTTTGCGCGCTTTGGCGCAGGAGCAGGACGCGGGACAGGCAATGCCCGTGGCGGGGCTGGCCGTCGGCGCAAGCGCGGCGAGCGCGGCGAAAGCGTTGGCCGACAAGGGCCTGGCGACCTATGTGGAAGCGCCCGCCCGCCGGAACCCGTTTGCGTTCTTCGGCTTTGTGCCGCGGGCCGCCCCCGCCCTGACCGATGCGCAGGCAGTGGCGGCGCAAGCCATCGGGGCGCATGTGCGGGCGCAGGATGGCCGCACCCTGCTGCTGCACGGGGTGACGGGATCGGGCAAAACCGAAGTATATCTAGACGCCGTGGCCCAGACACTCGCGCTGGGAAAAACGGCGTTGATCTTGCTACCCGAGATTGGATTGACCGCGCAAGTGCTGGACTTATTTAAAGCCCGCTTTGGGGAAGACGAAGTGGCCGTGCTGCATTCCGCGCTGTCGCTGGGCGAGCGGCACGATGAATGGCGGCGTATTGCGACCGGGGCCGCGCGCGTGGTGGTCGGGGCGCGATCCGCCGTGTTCGCGCCCGTGCCCGCGCCGGGCCTGGTGATCTTGGACGAAGAGCACGACGGCTCTTATAAGCAGGACACACACCCGCGTTATCATGCCCGCGATGCCGCGCAGTTTCGGGCCGCGCAAACCGGCACCGTCGTGCTGCTGGGGAGCGCGACGCCGTCTTTGGAAAGCTACTTCAAGGCGCAAACGGGCGAGTATGCTTTGCTGACACTGGCCGAGCGCATCAGCGAGCGCCCGCTGCCGCCGGTGCAGATTGTTGATTTGCGCGACGAGATGAAGAAGCCCGCGCCTGCGCCCGACCCTGCCGCGCCGCCCGGCACGCCGAAGCCCGAAAAGCCGCCCCCGAGCGTGCTGGGCGCGGCCTTGCTGGAAGCGATAGAGCAGCGTCTGGCGCGCAAAGAGCAGGTGATTTTGTTTCTCAACCGGCGCGGGTTCGCGTCGTTCCTGCTGTGCCGGGACTGCGGGTTTACGTTTCAGTGCCCAAACTGCGATGTGTCGCTCACGTACCATCATGCGGCGGCGCTTTTGCAGTGCCACCATTGTGACTATCGGCGGCGCGCGCCGTCGGCGTGTCCGTCGTGCGGGGGCCTGCGCCTGCGTCCGTTTGGGCTGGGAACAGAGCGGGTGGAGCAGGCGGTCGCGCAGCATTTCCCCCAGGCCCGCTCCCTGCGCATGGACAGGGACACCATGGCGCGCAAAGGGGCGCATGCCGATGCCCTGCGGGCATTCCGGCGGCATGAGGCCGATGTGCTGATTGGCACGCAGATGATCGCCAAAGGGCTGGACTTTCCCAATGTCACATTGGTGGGCGTGGTCAGTGCGGACACGGCGCTCAACATCCCCGACTTTCGTGCGCCGGAGCGGGCGTTTCAATTACTGACACAGGTGGCGGGGCGGGCCGGACGCGGCGAATTGCGGGGCCAAGTGATTGTTCAAACGTTTACGCCTGAGCATGACAGCGTTCAGCGCGCGGCCCAGCACGACTATTTGGGCTTTTATGCCGAGGCGATAGAACAGCGCAAAGAACTGGGGTATCCGCCGTTTTCGCACATGGCGAACGCCGTCTTTGCCGACGAGGACGAGGCGCACGCGCAGGGGCGCGCGCAGGCGATGGCCGATGCCCTCGCCCGCGCCCTGGAGCAGACACACGCGGAAGGGCAGATTTTAGGCCCTGTCGCCTGCCCTCTCGCCCGCCTGCGCAATAAGTATCGCTGGCATCTCGCCCTGCGCTGCCCTCAGAAAGCAGCCCTGCTGCTCTTGCTGCGCACGGCTTTGGATACGCTATCGCCCACGGAACGCAGCGGCCTATCGCTTGATATTGACCCGCTGTCCATGTTATAATCAATCTCAGTTTCACCCACTCGGCAGCAGAGGATACGACCGCTATGGCGAAGCCCGCAGGCAGGCTCACCGACTTGATCCGCAAAGACGACCCGATTGTTAAATACGAGGGAGACGGCGTGCAAGTCCTGCGCCAGGTGTCCCGGCCCGTGCTGAAAGTCACGGACGACATCGTAGAGCTTGTGGAGCACATGGAGCGGATCATGCGGGCGGCCAACGGCGTGGGGCTGGCCGCGCCGCAGCTCGGCATTTTGCAGCGCATCTTTGTGTACGATGCAGGCGATGGCTTCCAGGCGATTATCAACCCCAAGATACTGCAGCGCAAGGGATCACAGATTGGCGTGGAAGGCTGCCTATCGCTGCCCGGCCTGCAAGGGGAGGTGGAGCGTGCGAATGAAGTCGTCGTGAAGGGCATGGATCAATGGGGCAAGCCCGTGCGCATTCGCGGCGAGGGCCTGACCGCCCGCGTGATGCAGCACGAGAACGACCACCTGGACGGCGTCTTGTTTATTGACGAAGGTCGGGCCGACCCCGCAACGCTGCACTGGGTCACCGCCGAAGAAGCCGAAGAGGAAGACGCGGAGGGCATTGGGCCACAGACCCGCGAATAGCTATGCGCATCCTTTTTATGGGCACGTCCCCGTTTGCTCTGCCTTCGCTGCGCGCCCTGCACGCAAGCTCAGACACCGACCTATTAGGCGTGGTCACCCAGCCGGATCGCCCGCAGGGGCGCGGCGGCAAAGTCAGCCTGTCCCCGGTCAAGCAACTGGCCCTGGAACTGGCGCTGCCGATCTATCAGCCTGAGAAAGTACGGGCGCGGGAATTTGTGCAGAGCGTGCGCGACTTGGCCCCCGATATTCTCGTGGTGGCCGCGTTCGGGCAGATCATTCCGCAGCGCATGCTGGACATCGCGCCGCTGGGCAATATCAATGTCCACGGCTCGCTGCTGCCGCGCTGGCGCGGAGCCGCCCCCATGCAGTATTCCCTGATGGCCGGGGACGCTGAAACCGGGGTCACCACCATGCAAATGGATGCGGGTTTGGATACGGGCGACATCCTCCTGCAAGCCTCTCTCCCCCTCGCCGATGACGACACGCTCGGTACGTTGGAGCCAAAGCTGGCCGATTTAGGGGTCTCGCTCTTGCTGGACACTTTGGCGCGGCTTGCCAAAGGCGACTGCCCCCGCGTGCCCCAAAGCGAAGAGTTAGTCACCCTCGCCCCGTCCCTGCCCCCCGACATCGGCCTGCTGGATTGGACACGCCCCGCCCGCGACCTGCACGCCCTAGTGCGCGGGATTACGCCTCGCCCAGGGGCATATACACTCTGGCAGGGCAAGCGATTGAAGATTTGGGGCACATTGCTTGCCCCCGCGACAAGCGCTGCGCAGCCCGGCGTGGTTGAAAGCGTGAGCGCACAGGGTATATTGGTGCGTACAGGCGAGGGAGCATTGCTTTTGCGCGAAGTCCAGCCCGAAAGCAAGGGCCGCATGGATGCAGCGGCCTGGGCGCGGGGCGCGCGGGTCAGTGCAGGCGCGCAATTTGAGGGGAACAAGTCCCCCGGTTAGTCAGGAGAACGTGATGGAGGACTTGGACGAGAAACTCGCGCGGGGCATTGCCTGCAAAATTGAAGGCCGCTACGATGAAGCCGTCACCGAGCTGCAACAGGTCGTGCAGGACAATCCCAGCCATGCCGAAGCGCGGCATCAGCTTGGATTAGTGTATGGCTTTATCGGCCTGTTTGACGAAAGCGTCTCCGAACTTGAGCGCGCGGCGAGCCTTGACCCCGACAATATCTTGGCCCGCAATGATCTGGCTTTGACTTATACCATGCTCGGCATGTACGAGGAAGCCAAAACCGAGTTTGCCCGCGTGCTGGAGCGTGACCGGCAGAACGATGTCGCGCTGCGCAACCTGACTTACCTCCCCTGAATGTGCTGATACCTGTGTCCTATCGCCCCACCCGCCTGTCTTTCATCGTTCTGCTTGCCCTTCTTACCGCCCCCACGCTTTTGCTGTGGCGGGTTGTTTTTTTGGGTGACGTATTTCTGCCCGCCGCTTTGCTGCGCGATGTCGCGCCGTGGCGGGAGGCGGCGCATAGGGTTCCGTGGAACCCGATTATGTGGGACGGCATGGCGGAGTTCTACCCGTGGCGCCTGTTTTACGCGCGCACGCTGCACCAGGGCGGGCTGCCTTTGTGGAACCCGTACCAGTTTTGCGGGACGCTGTTCCTCGCAAATGGCCAATCGGCGGTGCTTTATCCCTTCAATCTGCTGTTTGTGCTGCTGCCTGTCGTGCGGGCGTTCGGCGTGAGCGTCTGGCTGCACCTGGTTTTGACAGGGCTGTTGATGTACGGCTTTCTGCGCTCGGGGGCGGTGGGCACGAGCCGGCTTGCGGCGCTGACGGGCAGCGTTGTGTGGCAGCTCAGCACATGGCAGGTGGGGTGGCTGGCGCTGCCGACGTTTTTGTGCGTGTCGGCGTGGCTGCCCTTGACGTTATGGCTGACTTACCGGCTTGTTGTGCGTCCCGGCGCAGGACGCGCGACGGCTTTGGGGCTTGCTCTTGGGCTGACAATACTCGCGGGGCATTTGCAGATTGCGCTGTACGGCTTTTTGCTCACCAGCGCGTATGCGCTGTTTTTACTCGTGCGCGCTGTTCGTATTGATAAAGCAAAGACAGGGCCGATACTGGGCTGCTTTGCGCTGGCGCTGATTGTCATGGCCGGGACTTGTGCGCCGCAGATGCTGCCGACATTAGAATTGTCTCGCGTGTCGCACCGGTCGGGGGCTGTGGCTTCGTGGGAGACGTATCAAGCCTATGTGCGCCTCGCCCTGCCATTGCCGAACCTGGTCACTTTGTACGTGCCCGGCGTGTTCGGCAACCCGACCGAGGGCACGTTCTGGGGCATCGGCACCAATGGCGGGCCGAGCGCGTATGTGGAAAACGGCTGCTTTGTGGGCATTCTGGGCCTGCTGCTGGCGATGGCGGGCGCGATCGCGGGCGGGCGCCCACGCCCTGCCGTGCGCTTTTTCACGCTGGCGGCTTTGCTTGCCGTGCTGCTGGCGTTGGGGACGCCGCTGAATGCCTTGCTGTACTTTGGGCTGCCGGGCTTTGCGCAGTCCGGCTCGCCGGGGCGCATTCTGGAGCTATGGACTTTCTGTGCCGCTGCTCTGGCTGCCCTGGGCATGGACGCTTTGCCGGTGTTGACCCGCAGGCAGGGTCTGCTCATCTTAGGGACGTTCGCTTTAGGCCTGGCGCTGAGCGCGGGGTATGCGGCGTTTTGGATCGGGCAAAACGCGCCGCCGGGAATGCTGGCGGCAGGCCTTGCGCGCGTGCCGGACTGGTGGCGACTGCCGGTCGGCATTCTTTTGGGAACGGCGGCATTTGGCGCGCTTTGGCATCGGGGCACTGTGAACATGCGCGGGCTTCGCGTCAGCCTTGCCGTTCTTGTCCTCGCAGACCTGCTGGCGGCCAATGGCAGCTACAACCGCACAAGCCGGGCGCCCGACGTGTACCCAATCACGCCGCTGGTCTCGTTTCTCCAGGCGCACACCGGGGACAGCCGTATCATGCCCATAAACCGCGTCTGGGGCCTGTCTCAGCCTCCGCAGGCCATTCTGCCGCCCAACAGCGCCACCGTGTATCAACTGCGCGATTTGCAGGGCTACGACTCGCTGCTCACCCGCCGTTATATCGCCTGGGCAGGCACGCTGGACGGCGGCTCCCCTGCCCCACCTGAAAACGGCAATATGGTCTTTATTTATGGCATTGGGGCGCAGCAGGCGCGGACGGCGGGCGCACAGTGGATTGTTTCCCTGCGGCCACTCGCGCCGAACCCGGATTTTCGGCTTGCCTATCAAGGCACAGATGGGTTTGTTTACCAGGACATGCGCGCTTTGCCACGCGCGCGCAGCATGGGAACGGCCCAAAACTCGCGAGTAACGGAGAGTGCGCCGACGCGCCGGCTGCTGACAATCAGGGACGGAAGGGCGACGCAAATCACGCTGGCCGATCAGTGGTATCCGGGGTGGTGGTCGCGGGAAAAGGAACTGCCCTGGAAACGTATCGGGCGAACCGAAGACATATTCCAAAGCATTGTTATTGACGGTTCTGCCACTGCACCCACGCAAATTGAAACGCGTTACCGCCCGGCTTCGTTTCAAGCCGGGCTGTACGCACTGTGTTTAACGCTGGCATGGGCGGCGGGACTGCTGGGAAAATGCGTGATTGCCCGGACTAGGCCGAAGCGCCGGCAGGAGCCGTGCTGACAGTGCCGTCGGGCCGAGCGAGGGAGCGCGCGGCCACGGCCGCTTCTTCTTCGGTGGCGTAGATGCCGAAGATCGTGTTCAGCCGCGTGATTTGCAGCATGCGCGTGATGGCTTCATTGCAGCCGGTCAGGTACAGGCCGCCCTCCACCGGACGCAGACGCTTGGTGGCCGACAGCAGGGTGCCGAAGCCGCTGCTGTCCATGTAGCTCACCTGGGTCATGTTGATAATAATGCTCGGCTTGCCTTCATCGATCGCTGCGCTGACCGCGTCCTTGAACTGCGGCGTGGTGTAAATGTCTATTTCGCCGGTGACATCCAAAACCGGAATGTCGTCGTGATGGCGCAGACTTGTCTCGATGCGGACATTCTCCATGAAGTACTCCCTCTCGGCCCGGCAGCAAACTCCGCTGCTTTTTGTCTAAAAACCTTGTTATTTTACCCAAAATGCCGGAAGATAAACGGGGCCAGCAGAAACAAGTCCAGTGTCACCGAAATGCCCCAATGCACGAGATACCCATACAGAAACGAGCGGGTTTTGAGGGCGAGCGCGCCTAAAATCAGGCCGCCGGGAAACGCCGTCAGCACTTCCAGCGACGGCTTGGCCGCGTGCGCCTTCCACGACCAGTGCAGCAAAGCGAAGAGCAATGCCTGCACGATCACCGCGCCCCACGTTTTAAGCCATGTCTTTTGCAGGCCAAACAGCAGGAAGCCCCGAAAGAAGAACTCCCACCCAAACATATAAAACCCCATCGCCAGCTCATAATACAGCAGAGCTTTGAGGTTGACTTTCACCCCGTCAAACACGACCCCCAGCCCGGCCAGTGTCCAGTTGCCGAGCCGCCCTTGCAGGTAATAGCTCTGCACATCCGGGCGGTGCGCGAAGTACGCGACCGGCAGCAGCATGGCGACCCACGCCCACAAAGCCCACTTCTGCCCCAGCTTCCCATCGCCCCGCGTCAGCCCGAACTGATCCGGCTCCTGCCGCAGCGCCAGCATAATCGCGACCAGCGGCAGCCACAAGCACAGCCCCGTATTGATAAAGTAATACGCCTCAAACGGCTTCTCATCGGCGTTTGTGACAAACAAGTAGGCGACAATCAATGCCCCCAGCAGAAATACAACAATTCCCGTGGGAGACTGAGCTGGCTTTGCGCCCTTTTCAGGGACGGCGACGGCGCGTGGCGCGCGTGGTTTTGACGTCATCGCTGCGTATTTCGCCGCGCCGCGGTCAATTCCCTGCCCCGCTTCTTGTCAAGGCGCGTCTGTGCTGCCCCGTGGGCGGAGTGGGGTGGCACACCCATTGTTTCTGCTTTGCATCGGCGTTGCCAGCCCGTACCAAC
>JAABUL010001636.1_pt1 | contig 41138 bp, 72 predicted proteins | sample 5559151 | NCBI WGS metagenome assembly JAABUL01 (sample SAMN10711876, study PRJNA513368) | rock metagenome | isolation source: Antarctica rocks | place: Antarctica: Victoria Land, Pudding Butte sud | reverse complement strand
CCCCCTGTCTCTCCGCTGGAGAGACAGGTACAATCCACATCCTGCAGTAAAGGAGCACCTTTACTGCTGCACCGCAAACTTTCCTGCAGCCTGCCTTTCTGGCCTGGTGTGCGTGGTGGAAATAGCCCAGAGACGCTCCAGGTGTTCAGACTTCACGTGTGTCGTGTGTTTCCAAACATGGGGTGTCGTGACACAATGCCCTCCCATGCGTACACTGTCGTGCGCTGCAGCCCTTCTGGCCGGCGTACGTGACGGAGGAGCGGCTGAAGCGGGCGCCGAAGCTGGCACTGTCGTTGACGGCGGGCGTCGGCAGCGACCATGTGGACCTGATTGCCGCCTCCAAGGTCAGTGATCCACTGTACTGCCGGCGGCTGCACGCGACGGCTTGCCTACCACAGCTGCTCGATGCAAATCAGGCCCCTTATCTGATGTGGTTGTATGTCGCTGTGCGCCAGGCGGGCCTGACCGTCGCGGAGGTGACAGGCTCCAATACCGTCAGCGTTGCGGAACACGCTCTCATGATGATCCTGGTGCGAAGCAGCTGCCCCCCCTCCGATTACCGTCTTCACCTGAGCAAGTGCGGCATGGCGCTCTGGCAACGGCCGCCGCGCCTGCAGCCATCGATGAGCATCGAAAACAGATCTGGCGGCAGGGTCTCCTCACTTGCGAGAAGCACAAGTCAAGAGCTGTCACTTGCCCATCACAGCACGTCGACTCTTCACCCCTTTCTGAATTCACCCCTTTCTGTAGCTAACGGCGTTGGAGTGTCTCCCGCCGCAGACCCTGGTGCGCAACTACATGGCGGCGCACCAGCAGGTGAAGGACGGGGAGTGGGACATCTCCAAGATCGCCGCCAAGTGCGTATCCGATGTCAGGCACCTGCATGAGCAAGTCGAGCGTCTTGTCCAGCACCGCTGTGCAAGCGCGGCTTGCTCTGGCTTGTGGGCTGCCGTGGGTGCCACCCTAAACCCTAAACCCTAAACCCACGTGAGTTTGGGCCCGGACACAAGTGTCACTGACCCAAACTCACGTGGGAAAAGAAGACGGTCCTCCACGCCAGCACTGCGACGCTCGAGTGAACAACTGCAATGCCTGTTTTCCGCAAACCTGCAGGGCCTTCGACCTGGAGGGCAAGGTGGTGGGAACCGTTGGTGCCGGCCGCATCGGCCAGCTGGTTCTGCAGCGCCTGGGGGTGCGTCCTTCTGGCATTGCTGTCACTTTCGACGCGTTCTGGAGAAGCTGCTATCTGTGTCTGGCATCCGCATTCGCGCATGTGTCGGTGCCGGCCGCACCGGCACCGACTGAATCTGGCGCCTTGGGGTGCGCCTTTCTCCAACTGGTTGTGTGGAGAATTTTTCGCAAGCTCTACTGCTGCCTGGTGTCCGTGCCCGTGCACGCGTTACCGCCGGCTGCAACGGCCAGCTGCGGTGCTGCAGCGTCTGGTTCATGAAATTTTGTCTGCAGAGGAAGCCTGCAAACACCAGTGCCGACTCTGCGCACGCACACATGTCGGCGCGAGCGAGCTGCTGTACTGAGACCAAGTCGCCGAGGCTTGTTTGTGAGTTTCAGAGTCTTCCACATGAGAGACAAGACGGCTCTGGTCTTGCTGCGAGGAGCTGCCGTACTGCATCGGCATGGACGCCCTCCCCTCCATTCATCTCTGATGCCACTAGATCCGACCGTCCTCATCCCTTTGCTGTGCAGGGCTTCAACTGCGAGGAGCTGCTGTACTACGACTATGCGGGCATGGACGAGGAGACGGAGAAGCGGCTCAACGCCCGCCGCGTGGAGCTGGAGGACCTGGTCAGGTGGGATACTATCTAGGGTTTAGGGTTTAGGGGATGGTCTTTTTCTCTCTTTCGTCACGTTTTGCCTTCGTCGTATTCTACTTGTGCTGCGGCAGAGAAGCGGCTCAACGCCCCGCCGCATGCAGCTGGAGGACTGGTCAGGCGCGCTTTGAACCACTTGATCCAATGAATATTTCCTGCAGACTATTACAGCCGGTTCCCTTTCGCCACATCTTTCGGCCGCCTTCTCGCCTCGAGCAGAGCAGCAGCTCAGCGCCATGGTGAGTGAGTCCCGCGTCGCCATGTGGAGCTAAGGGACCTTGTCAGAGGGAAGGCAGGTGGCTGCGGCTGTGCAACGACACAGTCGCTGTCATGTGGTGACCGCCAGTTACCCGCAGCACCACAGAATATGCGTGCAATCGAAGAACGAGTGCGGCTGAATCGACATCTTGCCTTGCAATGCAGCCAGTGCGATGTCGTGACCATTCACTGCCCGCTGCACGACGGCACTAAGGGCCTTTTCAACAAGGAGCTCATTGGCAAGATGAAGAAGGGCGCCTACCTGGTGCGCCCTGCAATTTGCCTTCCATGTGTTTGCCTTTCCTTTCCTTTCTCCTCCTTCCCTGCCCACTATCTGCGCAACTGCTCTTGCCCGCCCAGCTGTCAATCCTTGCTGTGTTCCTCACCTCAAGAATGCCGCGAAACCCGTATTCACCTGCAAGCATCCACAACACATCGTCGCCTGCTTCGACATGCCAAGTCAACTGCGCGCGTGGAGCTATCTGCGACACGGAGGCGGTCCGGGAGGTGGGTGCAATCTACCCTGGCAAACCACCCTAAACCCTAAAACCCTAGACTCTAAATCTACCCTGGCAAACCTTCTGCACGCGCATGTGTGCAAGCTTCCTTGAGCTGCTGCCCGCGATGTGCCCTCCACACCCTCGCATGACGAACCGGAAGCGCACAGGGCGATTCCTCCCCTTGATGGCTGCTGTGTCACCCCCTGCAGGCACTGGAGAGTGGCCACCTGGCTGGCTATGCAGGTGAGCCTTCAGCCCAAAGCCTAATGAAAATGTGACATACAGAAGCCTCGTTAATCTGCGTTGGGCGCCGGCGCTTCGTCCAACTGCACGCCACCTTGCACCTCCACGCACTGGAGGTTTGTGCGCACATCGCTGCAGGTGTTGGCGGCCTGACATCAAATGGCGGCCTCGGCGCCCAGAGAGCTGCACTCGCAACCTGCTTTCTGCGTGGTGTGCAGGCGACGTGTGGTATCCGCAGCCAGCACCCGCGGACCACCCGTGGCGCACCATGCCCAACCAGGCCATGTGAGTGCAGCTGATGATCTGGGGTTTGAATGCGCATTGCGGGCCTGTGGTGCCTGTACCCTTCTCTCCCGGACCTCGCCCAGCCGCTGCAGCCAGGCGCGCTGGCAACTTGGGCGCCAATCCCAGCACACTGAGCACAGCTGACGCCTGCGCAGCATCTAGACTGCCAGACTCGGCCTTGCTCGGTTCGTGGTTTCATGGGCTCCGTCATAGCTTCCATTGGGTTCTGTTGGGTTGTGTCGTAGGTTACGTGTTGTACAATTTATTGTGTTGCACTGCAATCCCTGCAGGACGCCGCACTACTCGGGCACGACTCTGGATGCACAGGCGAGTGCAGGATCTTAGGGTTCAGGGTGTAAACCCTAAACCCTTGCTCGTGTTCATCTTGTGGCTGGCGATGGCATTGGCATTGGCACACGCACAGCACGAGCCTCCCCGCCGCAGAGCAACGGACTGCAAGCACAAACACCGGAGGCTGCGCACATGTTCACGAACGAACATGTGCCCAGGCCCTGAACCTTCGACGTCTCTTGATTCAATCAACTCATAAACGTCATCTCTCTAGGCACGTTACGCCGCCGGCGTGAAGGACATCCTGGAGAAGACGTTCAAGGGGGAGGACCTGAAGCCGGCCGATATCATTGTGAAGGAGGGCAAGCTGGCGCCCCAGGTGACTCGCTTTTTCTTAGGGCCCGAGGGCCACCCCATCAGACATATTCAAACCGGCCGACATCATATGACGGAGCGCAAGGCTGGTGCCGCAAGCAAGTCGCTCTTGTGGGGTTTGGGGTTCTGGGGCACCCTATCAGCCGATCCTGCCTGTTGCCGTCGAGGCCTTCAAGATACTTGCCCTCGATGGCGTATTCTTCTTGCCTGCACCAGCCGTAAAAGGAGGGCCCAGTCAACAAACCCTGGCCAAGGGTTCGGCAAAGCCTGCCTAGCCACTACCGCTGCGTGGGAAACAGGAAGGTGCTCGCAGTCTCACCGCCGTCACAGCCCAGCAGGGGGTCATGCAATGTGACGCGCAAACCGAATCGCGACTCGTGTCAATTGCAGTATGACAAGGCTGCCAAGAAGGCGGAGCGCAACCTCAAGCACGAGTCCGGGTGAGCTGGCCAGATGCTGCAATGAGGACTGTGGCATGAGGAAACTGCGGACTGCTGCATTCCCTGCCGTTTCGTTGAACTACGCACATACTTTCTCGCGCAACAGAAGCTCCCTGTTGTCGGGGGACTGTGAAATACAACACGGGACATGTCTTACTGCACGCCGTAGTGGTGTTGCAGTGTCTTGGGCTGCTGGCTCGTTACGAATAAATGCTGCCGAGATATGCAATGTGCCTGTGCATCCGACCTGCAGGTGGGAGCGCCAGGTGAAGAAGCAGGCCACGGACAATACTGCCGGCCAGACGCTGTCCTAGAAACACATCACCATCCGCCTAATGGGCGTTTGCAACGGCGCTTTCGCAGCATCCACACCTTGCGCCAAAGGGCATTCACAGCAGCAACATTTACGCAGAGGAGATGGTTGTGTACTAAAGAAATTACGCAGAGGAGATGGTTGTGTACCAAGGAAATTACGCAGAGGAGATGGTTGTGTACTAAAGAAATAACGCAGAGGAGATGGTTGTGTACCTAGGAAATTTGATGAAGGTTGATTTGACAGACGTGCCTCACTCACTTGCGCGGCTGCGGGGTTGTGGGCTGCAGCCCCAGCCAGCTTGTGATGAGCTGTCACGCCTATGTGGCCTGTGATTCCAGGTCTTGGACTCCATCCTCAAGATGCAGCAGTCATTCATAATCGTTTCTCAACATTAGAAGGAACCGACACGCCCAGTAAGAGACCGGCGAGCATTTCATGTCAGCTCGTGCGTCAACTTGCATCTACACAGGTAGCCACTACGCTCAAGCAATCTAAAACCAAGGTTCGGCCGAACGCGCGTTTGCTGACTTTCCGTGCCGTTTGAACGCGGTTGAAATGGCTCTGCAAACGGCTGGCGAATCCTGGGTTAGTCATTACAGCCGATGAAGAGGCAAAACTGGCACGGACAATGGTGCTGAGGCTGCCTAAACTCTTGCATATGCTCCGATAGTTTCGAGGAGGAGCTGAAGAGTATGAGCGACAGCCGTGCGTCCCTTCCTGCCGAGCCAAGTGCTTCAGCAGCCGCAGTTGTCCGACTGTCTGACCTGTCTGACAGTCTGACAACTGAGCAGGCTGACAGCGATATGTTGCTCAGAGCAGCTTATAGAGGCTTACAATGGCAAAGGCACAAAGGGACTGAACAGGCTTCTGTCCATGTGCCATGCCATGCCGAGAATGGCTGCAAATGGCATGCCTCTCCGGGTAAGTGTGTACGCCATCTGCGTCGCGTTTGGACAGGGCTGCACAGAGACAAACGCATTCAAACGCGTTCATGAATTCACGGTCAGATACGTTCGCCGTTCTGCCGAACCTTGCCTAGGATTGACCCCAATCGTCAACCTCATATACATAACGATATGCAGCACCTCTGTTCTGGAGGTTGTGCATTAAAAACATCTACTGTATATCATATACAGTAGATGCATATGCATAGTACAGCTCTCCTCCTGATGAATACTCAACTCCGCCGCGAAACACACAGCGCGTCGCGAATTGCAATCGTTCCACAGCGGCTTCCTGTCGCATACCTAAATGTCATCGACTGCCTTCTTGCAGCTCTGACATCTGCCACTCCCCGACGGTCATCGTATGCGACATCCGCCCCAGCATGGCTTTCAGTACTCGTCGTTCCCGGCGAAGGCGGCGCCCCAGCCGTGCGGGTGCAGCGCCACTGGGCTGCCGAACAGCTGCGCTACCTGTAAGCAGCGCCAATCATTTTGATTTAATTTGTGCTGCGGACGTCGGTGTGGCCAATGCGTCCGCAGCTGTTGATGCGGACACTGCAGCGGTATTCTAGGGATAAAGGTGTGAATTCGCACCTTGCGACAGCCGGGCGCCTCCAGCATGAGCTCAACATACTGACTGTGGTGGTGCGGCTCGCACAGCATGACCTGCCAGCGGTAAGCACGTCAGTCTGGCACATCGCTGCCAGAATCCCTTGAGAAGCGCGTGAAGGAAGCTGATGCTGCCTCAAGTGTGCATGGTCGCCGGCGATGGTATGGGCGCATTTCAGAGCAGGGTTTAGGGGACGAGGCCACTGTGGCTCCAAAACAGAATGTGAATAAATACAACATGCTCAGAAGAGCACGCCTTGTTGTAGCCGATGAAGAAGGGCATGAGCTTGTCCTGCGAGCCACCAATCTGCGCGTGCAGCACACATTTGTATTGCTGCATCTGCACCTTGCCGGTGCTCCTGCCAGGGGACGCCTCTGACTGTGCTCGCGCTGTGCTATGCCTTCTGAGCACGCAGCGCGGACATCGTGCAGAGCTGTCGCCCTGCCGGTGGAGGCCTGTATGAATGCTGGTGCTGGTGCCGCCCTGCACCACCGGGAAAGCCCCAGGACCTCGCCCGTCTTTAGATCTGCCGTCTTCTGATTACATATGCCGTCTTCTGACTATATCTGCCGTCTTCTGATTAGACCTGCCGTCTTCTGATTAGGCCTGCAGCCGGTCACGCCAGGGAACAAGGGCTAGAGTCTCACCTGCAGCTGGTCGTACAGGTATCCCTCCATGTAAAGTGCCAGTCCCAGGTACACCTCTGGCCAGTCAGCATTGAACACATCGTCCAGGATCACCACGCCGCCGTCTGCAGGTGAGATTAGGGTAGAAACCCTAAACCCTAAACCCTAGAGCAGTGCGTTTGTTGTCTCATTTCGGACTTGCATGCGTGTAGGTATGCTGGAAGGAATGCCGCAGGGAACTCGATACCGGCACAGCGCATGCAACAGCACCACAGCTCGCAGGACACATGCACGATGTGTACAGCCGGGCGGGCGACGCAGGTGGGCGCCCTGCCTGCGAGGGAGGCCACCGCTAGGTGCAGGTCGATGCGCGTGGCGCGGGCGCTGTGGCAGCCATCGATGCTGAAGATGCGTACTCCTGGAGGGTCAGGAGTGAAGCGGCTCTTTCCCTTTCCCGTCTTTCCCTTTCCCTTGTTTCCCTTTCCCTTTCGGCACGACACCAACAAGCAGCAGCACCGTCCCACGTCCACAATACCGCCGCGTGGGCAGTGCTTCCTGTGAACAAGTGTGGCCAACCGGGGATGACATCGCAATTGTCATTCATTGCGAAACGTTTGCAAGCACTGTTTGCGTAGAAGAAAAGGTCCGGGCCTTCGTCGCTGAAAGGTGACAGGGCAATCGACAGCGCCACGCGCGCGTCCCCATGAACCGCCGTTTTGCGAGTCCTTCTGCCGATGTGACAGCCACCAACAGCTCAACAGCAGTCGGAAAGGTTTCACAGAGCTGCGCGCCTTTGTCGCTGGACTGTGGCAGCGATTTGGACAGCGCGACGCGCACGTCCACGTGCGCCACCTTTGCAGAGTCCGACTTCATGAGCGCCACCCGATCCGGCAGCGTAGTCGGCGTCTCGCCTGCGCCAGTGGTGTCACAACCTCTGAGCAAACACTGTTGGGAGTACGTAACAAACTGTCCACGGGCCTTTGAGGATTCGGACTTCGTGAGCGCCACCCGATCCGGCAGCGTCTTCAGCGTCTCGTCTATAGCAGCGCAAGTGGGCAGTTTGTGCGCCGGAGCTGGAGCATCGTGTACAACCCAGTGCGCCCGCTCTGCCATTGTGTGATACCATCCCGCTGCATGCTCTGGTGCTGTGGAGGCAGCCGGGGTCAAGCAGAAGAAGCCAGACCCAAATCCTACCAGTCGACAGTGCGTCCTGGATGTTCCGCCAGGTGGCGTCAAGGCTGCCGATGCCGGAATTGTCTTGCGGCTTTGCCGGCTCGTCAAACAGGTCGATGCCTACGGCGCCCTCCTGCAATTGTCAGTTGGTGGGTCTGTTTCGATGCTCCGCTGCAGAAATGCGCCGGAAGCCAGAACCCTACTGAGAGCCGAGAGGAGACTGTGAGGGCTGCCTGCAGGCTGCATGGCAGCGCGAGGATAGGATGCCAGTGCCATGGTACATACGCACTGAGGCATGCCCCAGGATTCATTGAAGTCACGAAAATGAGACCCGATGATGACCAAGAGATTCATCCATACCTGCAGACCGCACAGCAGCGCGAGCGGGATGAAGCTGCGGCCGTGGTAGACGCCCACCTCCGCCACGTGGCCGGCAATGCCCTGCTCCCGCTGGCAGGCGTGCAGCCGTGCATATGTCTGCAAGCCAAGGACACAATGCCCTCAATGCCGCTGACATGCTTCCGCTCTCGTCCCTCTCGCTAAACCCTAAACCCTAAGAGCGTGCTCCTCCGGTCACACTGTTCGAACCTTCCGCGAGCGCAGTGCAGCCGGGCATACTATGACTTGTATATTGCTGAACACGTTCTGTCGAGCAGGCTCATAGAAGCCCGGGATGCCGCCTGGTCAGTAGGGGCGAGTTCGACGCAAGACCGGCGCGAACTCTCGAATATGCCGAAACTTTCACCTCGAGGAGCATGGGCCCAAAATCGCAAAGAATGTCGGATGATCCGCGCACCCAGCGCGGCGACCTCTGCAGCAATTGGGAGACAAGACGGTCCTGCCAGCTCCACGAATGCGAAACAATCATCTGTACCTCTAGCAGCGCGGGCTCGAAGAAGCCGGGGATGCTGTTAATTTGGTCTGCGAATCCCAGCAGTGCTGCCACCTCCGCCGCCGCGGGGTGACCGTCCGCCCACAGCTGTTGCGTCAGCAGTCCCAGGCGGCCCTTCCATGCGCCGGGGGCGGTGCGCTTCCGCTGCGCGGCCTGCAGCCGCCGCTGCTCCGCCGCGACGGCCCTGTAGGGCATATGTGAGCTGATGCTCACATATGTGCGGCAGCCGTTCGCTGCGAGATCTTGCGCCGCGGCGTGCTTCTGTCTCTGCAGCAGTCTTGATGCAAACCTGAGTGTACGGAACAGCAAAGCATCTTGAACTGCCACGAATACGGAGTATGCAAGGCGGCCGTGAGGCATGGATGTATGCGTCTGCGCTGTCTGACACAAAGGAAGCAGACACACAACAACAGAGCATATGTCGAACCTTGAGTATGTTGTTCTAAAGCGCTTGCTTCCATGTGATATTCTCACCCGCGCCGGGCTTCCTGACTTTCGAGGGTGGCAGAGGCTGGAGGAGTGCTGCTAGCGCCGCGGCGGCGCTCCGGAATGAATTTTCGATCGCAGCTACGCCGGGTGAGCCGCAACAGCCCAGATTGACAACGGAGGATATTGAGAGAGTTTGAGCAGGTCCTGAGCATCGATGGGCCACCGTGTGGCAGCGGGAAGCTGCGACGATCTCGGGACACCTCAGGGGTACAACTCCGTTGCGAAGCCACAAAAAGCCGGCAGCGCCTCCAGGAAGGCTTCAAGTGCAGTATCAATTCTTGCGGATGCTCTGACTTACATGAATTGTTGCTGCAGTGCCTCCGCGACACAGCAATAAGTGTCTTGTGAGTGCCCTTTCGGAGTTGCCCTTCGGAGATTCCGTACCCTTTCACCATGGTTGCCAGTCCGGTCCCATTCCGATTCACGTGCAGTCCTGTAGTCCCGGGCGGCTCTGCATCAAAAGTTTTGGGCCTGCTCGTCGACTCTCTCTTCCACAGGTCGCAGCGAAGCGGTTAAAACGACACGCGTCCAAGATGCGTGTGATCTCTGCTGCGCTCCTGGTGAGGTTTGCGGTGTTTGTCGTTGTTGGGCGGCCGGATTGCTGCCTCCCTTCGGGACCAGCTGACACGCATGACATGCATAATCAACTGAACTCTCTGTGTGCTTGCAGGCCATCCTGGGAGGGAACACCTCGCCCTCGAAGAGTGATATCACCAAAATTCTAAGCTCTGGTGAGCACTCCATCATTGCAAGCTCCTCGCGCACCTGCACTCTGTGCCTATTAGTTGGTGCATTCGTTTCTATCTATCGTTCGCTCTCGCGACAATGTGAGAGTGCATAATCGGAGCCTCCATTTTCGCAGTCGGCATTGAGGCGGAGGACGACAAAATCGACCTGCTGCTGAAGGAGATTGAGGGCAAGGACATCAATGAGCTGATCGCTGAGGGTGCGCCTCTTTCCCACACTCCAAGTTTGTTGGGCAGCGAATCCTGCAGATGCACAACAGCGCATATTGCAGATGCACGACAGCGCATTTGCTGCAGGATTCATTAACGACCATCCTGACATGTGATCCGTATCGCGCAGGCGCCGGCAAGCTGGCCTCTGTGAGCGTGGGCGGCGGCGGCGGTGGCGGCGGCGGCAGCGGTGGTGCCGCGGCTGGCGGCGGCGGCGGAGGCGCGGCCGAGGCCGAGGAGGAGAAGAAGGACGAGGAGGAGGAGGAGGAGGACGACGTAAGTGTCATCTGCTCCACTCAAGTATCGCCTAGCCACGGTCATCTTGAGCTCTCTGTGAACGTGGTCATTTCAAGCACCTCTGTAAATGTGGATCAGGCATCCACTCTGGCGTCGGCTGCCATTATGCCTGCATGAACCTGACGAGCACTGCAGTCAGCGCCACGCTGACCACTGTGAGTTCTGCTCGTGCAGGACATGGGCTTCTCGCTCTTCGACTAGGCGCCCTGCCGGTAGCTGGCACCAAGGCACACGCTGCAGCGCAAGCCATAGCATGCGGCCTGAGATTGGCTGCCGTCAGAGTGCCTTGTCTGGCTTCCACCCGTGACTGACCGTGCGCCGCCAGCTTCGCTTGCCGTCTGTTCTGACAGCACAGACATTGCAATGTAATGCTCGGTCACCAACCACCATCAACCTCAGACAGTTCATCATGCATACTGTCCCACAGGACGAATGAGTAGGGAGCTGCTCGCATCCATTGCAGACGAATCGTAGTCAGCTCACTATCTGGGAGTGGCGGATTACAAAAAATATTTACTTGATAGGGTCTTTTTTGTGAAATATGATTTTGTCACCCTAAATTCGTTAATCGCTGCGTCCTCAACGCATTTCGGGGAGAACCAGCTATGCAAAGATGCACCTTTCAATGTGCGAGGTTTCCAAGAAGCCAACGTTCACGATGCATGCAGGACCAGAGTGGTGCTCGTGCCCGTCCCAAAGTACAGTGAGTTCGAGTGGGGACTGTGCAGCGCGATTCCAATCAGGTGACGGGCTGTAAGTGCGTTTGCAGCTGGGTGTCACACGAGACAGCAACGTTCCTGAATACGACAAGTGCGAGAAAGTACAAAACCGCAGAGCCTGCCGCCTACTTTCCGCGCTTGCCCTCCTTCTTCCGGACCACCTCGTCTGAGTACCGCACACCCTGCGACACACGCAGGCACGATCCAATTTACAAGAAACCCAGAATGCCGTAAATGCTGTGCCTTCTGCAAGTCCGGAGCTGTGATGGCACAACCTACCTAGAGCGCCTGCAGCCTTCAGTCGCCAGGGACGCTGCGGCAAGCTGAACAGTCCCTGTGTAAGCAGGACGTGGCTGGGGATGTCGAGATTTCGAAGCTTACCTTGCCCTTGTAGGGCTCCGGCTTGCGCTTTGAGCGGACCTTGGCACAGAAGTCGCCAACGGCGACCTTGTCGTGCCCCGTTACGATCAGCGTCGTGTTCTTCACCACCTACGGGAGCGGGACAGCGGCACATGAGGCGCTGCGGCCCAAAGATGAAGAAGACGCAAACAATGTCCCGTTCACGTTGGCCTGCTGCCCCTGGCGATCCCGACCGCTGCAAGTGCTGTGCCTGGAGACACAACACCACTGGCGCGGTCCCCCTGGGCCAAATTTCCGCATGCACGCAACATCTTTCAGCAGTTGGCGCGGCTCAGCATGGGCGTGGAGCTGCGGTTGATTCACTTTGCGCTCCGCTGCCAGCTTCCTCCGCACAGACCAGCAACTCACCTCGACGTTGACGCCCTCGGGGATCTGCATCACCACAGGGTGGCTGTAGCCCAGGTTCATGGTGAGGTCCGCGCCGCTCATGGAGGCGCGGTAGCCGACGCCGATCAGCTGCAGCTCCTTTTTGAAGCCCTCCGACACGCCCAGCACCATGTTGTTGGTCAGGCTCCTGCGGCACGCAGTGACAGATGTTCAGCATTAGCTGTGGTCGCAATGGCAGTTCCTGTGTGCGCTGTGAGACATGGGGTCCTTCAAGAGAAGTCCCGCGGCTGGGTGTGATTTTCTGTGCAATCCCGGGAGCCTGCATGTTCCAGCTCCAAGTTCAAAAGCCTGATGACATCATTCTTGCTCGATGTCCATGGATGAGGAGGGTCGCAGTGCGAGGTGCTTTTCAGCATCCCAGCCAGCAGAAGCTTTGCCAGTCCTCTGCGCCCTAATGGTTGATGACAAGCCTACCTGAATAGCCCATGGAGCTGGTCTGCCTGGCGGGTGTCCTCCCGCTTGCTGAGTTTGTAGGTACCGTTTTCCAACTGCGTCACGAAGGCCAAGCGCTGACATCGACGGGATAAGCTCAGTCGCGCATGTTGCACTGCCTAGAACCTTTTTCAAGTCAACGATGAGACGTGGAAACACGAGAGCCAAGGCTATGGAGACTCCAGCCGCTGTGACCCATGGCTGCACGATGAATGCGCTGCCGGTCTCACCTGCTCGATGAACAAGAGGTTTGGGAGTGTCTCCGACATCTCGTGGCCTTTGCCCTGCGCAAAGGAAGCCATGTTTGCCGTGAGGATGCGGCACAGCAGTCGAGATCAGCAAAGGACCGTCGACATACCCCAAAGCCACACCAGGTGCAGTGCAATGCTTGAAGCACACCTTGACCGTGATCGTCTGCCCCTGCACGTCGAAGGTCACGCCGGCCGGCACCGTGATAGGCGCCTTGCCGATACGGCTCTCCTTCCCGATGATGCGTGCCTTGGCTGCCACGATGACCTGAGTGCTGCGGCCGACAGCGACATGTTGTCGTGCCCGAATGGCCAGCGGCCGCCCCGACACCCCGGCGTGGAGCTGGCTGATCTGCATGGCTGCTGCTGCACCACGCGACGGTCGGTTCACGCTACTCACTGCGGCACGCAATCCAAACAGCCCAGGCCTGGCCAAGCGTCAGCCACTTATGGCAAACCCGCCAGGGGTATGACAAAATACACGGCGAGGCTTCCGGAGCAGGTGCAGCGGCAGAAAAACAACTTGCAGCGCATTGCAAACTCATTTGCACATTCCAGGCGGCACATGTAAGCAGCTCCGGCAGCCTGCGCGGCTCATTTCTATATTGCATAGTGATCGGAATAAGATTCACCTGCAGCAATCCCCAGAAAGCATGGATCTTCTGGCCGGGTACGGCTCAGACGACAGCGGCAGTGATACAGGCGAGGCAGCCCCGCAGGCAGCAGCCCCGTCGGCTGCCGCTTACCAGGCAGTGCCGCAGCGAGCGTCGCTCAGCGGCAGCCTGTTGGGTTTGCCGCCACCACAGCAGCCCGGCGGATCCGGGCCCGGCCGCAGCGGCCTGTTCGCCTCGCTGCCTGCGCCCTCTAACGATGATGGGCCGGGCTTCGACGCCTTCGGCCTCGCTCCCCAGCCAGCTGTCAAACCCGCGGCGGCACCTCCCGCGCCAAAGCCCACTGCTCGCAAAGTGGTGCAGCTACGCACGCTGAAGCCGCTGGCGCCGGACGAGGACGAAGAGGTGCATGAATCGTACACTTCCTGCCCGCATGGCCGGCACGTCGAACAGCGCGCAGATGCCGCCGACGTGCATGCTAACAGAGGCAAACTGCAAGCTCTTTGTCCTGCAGCGGCAATGCGCACACTGGAGCGTGTTATGTGTCGCGTTGCGCAGGATGAGCAGCCCAAAAAGAAGCTGAAAACCAGCACCAAAGGCCTGAGCTTTCTGGACAGCCTGCCGAAGCCGGTGCATTACGCGGGGCCGCCGGCGGGGACCGCTTTGGGCGCCGGCAGCGCGGTGAGTCATACGTATGGGAAATGCAGTGCAACGTTGTGTTCGCGAACCGAAAGCACGATGCGGGGCCTTCGCGGGTACCGCCCTTGGCTGACAGCGCGGTGAGCGAAAGCGTACCGCAACGGCATCTTCAGACATGCACCAGAGGTCAGATACGTGCCTGGCAAACCCTAAACCCTAAACTGGCAAAGCCCAAGCCCAACTTGGCCTGCACGTCAGAAGGAGCATCAAAAGGTCGAAAGCATCGTGCTTCTGTGCGCGTCGCCAATACAATGACAGGGCAGAGGATCAATTGTCATGCGTAGGTATGCGCCTGTGTCCAATGTGCCTACTGCGCTTCGCCAAAGCTGTTGTTGGAGGCGAGGCTCCATCGCTGCAATGCCACAGAGTGCCCGAGCGCTGGGCGGCGGCTTGCACAGCGATCCCGCGGCGACGCTGCCGGGCTCTTTCTTCGACGGCGGCGGCGCCAGCGGCGCCGACCTGGACGCAGCGGCATCAGCGGCGCAGCATGTGTCTAACGACGCCTACCGGGTCAGCCCCGCGGAGGCGGCGGCGGCGGCGGCGAGCTACGACGCCGAAGTCGGCCCGGCGCGGCCGCCGGCGGGCGGCTACGAGAACACTGGAGCATATGGCGGGTATGGCGGCGGAGGGGGACGGGACGGCGGTGCGGGGCATAGTGCCGCTCCGGCGGCGGCGCAGCAGCGGCAACACCATTACGGCGGTCAACCTGGGTGAGGCTGCTGCCAACAAACTCGCGAGGCTGCGAGGGCGGTCAAGGAAGGACTTGTGCGAAGACCGAGGCTACTTCAAGCTTGCGCAGCTGCATTATGTTGATGGACTGTCTAGCAGGCCAAGTGCAGTTGCTCCACCCTGAGAACACTCTCCCTTGTGCAAGAAGCATGTGTGGCGTGTGATCACAACAGCACGTGTGTCTATGTTGCCCACAGGTATGGTCCGGCGGCACCGGCGCCGCGGCCGGACGGCGACGCGATGCTCGCAGCGGCGATCGCGGCAGACTCGGGTCGCGGCGGCGGCAGCGCCGCAGACCCCTTCGCCGGCACCGGCATCAAGTTCAAGGAGGTGAAAACTGTCAGAAGCTGTCAGGAGTCGCACTAGGCCTGTGCTTTCATAGTTGTGGCCAGCAAAGGACTAACCGATCAGGACCGACCTTCAAGCCAGAGTACATCCGTGACACTTCAGACAGGAAAAGTAGTCACATGCTGATAATGCTTACATGCCCTGAATGAGCGTGAACTTCCGCATGCAGGTGAACCAGAAGAGCCTCACCTATGTGGATCCAGCGCGGGCAGCAGCAAAGCAGGGGTTGCGCCAGGCACTAGGTGAGCACAGCAGCAAGGCGTCCCGCTGCGAATGCACGAAATTCGGGACTCCGACCTCGCTGCCACACATGTCACGGGCTCGGCAGCTCTCACGGCTGCGCCTGGAGCTGCACTGGGTTCTGTGCGGTGCACGCAGGTCAAGAGTCAGGACACTCGCGCTGGTGTCACCTCCGGCAGTTCCTCGCGCTCCACAGCTGCACTCACATTACAAGGCAAACGGTGCTGTGGGCTCGCTGCAGGCAAGGAGCACGAGCTGCAGCTGCGGAAGGAAGCGGACGCCGTAGAGCCTGAGAAGCTGGCCAAGCGCAAGCACCAGATCAGCTCCCTGTACCACGCCGCCAAGCTCAAGGTGACCTGCTGGTCCTGCTGGAACCCTCCTTGTCGATGACTCAACAATGGCGTCATGCCACTGAACGTGCAAGCGCCATACTAGCTTCCTTGTGCCGAGTCTTCAATCTCGGGGCGGGCCGCTGCGAGCAGAAACAAGATCAAACAGATAGAGTCTGAGATGAAAACTCACGCAGCAGTGCTGCCACTACATGATTGTTGCGACCACTGGGTGCCTGCCGTGCAGGAGCTGGAGATGCTGAGTGACCACGGGGGAATGCTCAAGACGAAGCGCGAGACGCAGGCCAAATATGGCTGGTGATGTGTGGTGGAGGCTACGAAATGGCATGTGATGTTTTCAGCGCCAGGGCGGCATGCAGCAGCGACTTGAATAGGCGTCTCTCATCCCAAAATGTTACAGTTGCTAGTGACACTGACGGCCCTTACTCCAACATGCTGTTCTGATTGCTGTCCTTCGATTCGAGGAGGCTCATACAAATGCACTTCGTTCCAAGTGCTGGGTTCACAATTGCCTTGGCTGAGGATCACAGGGCGGTCTGATTTTCACGGGAGAATCAAGATGTCATCCTTCGCAAAGTTTTAGCCGCTGCTGACGTGACAGAAGGCGCCATGTGTCGATTGGTTTCCGCACATACAAGCCGTGCCCCCGCTGGCAGCCGCCAAGGGGCCGCTCGCGTTCACGAGCTGACACGGTGTGGTTTCAGTCGTCAGACACCACGGCGACGCTGTTGACAGTACCTGCAGCATTAACAGCACAATTCAGATGTCGGAGGGGGGGTTGACAGGTGGAAATAAGAGTGTGCAGCCAGAAAGGCAACCCGCACGACATGAGTGCCGCGGGTCACCATGAAGTGGGCAGGCAGACAATGTCTGGTGCTGTAGTGGTTGGTTTCACTTCGCCGAATTGAGCTGCCAATCGGCGAATTGCAATGCAGAGAATGCAATGCGCCAGTTCAGAGCGCTCCCTGCTGTGATGCTCACCTGCCTAGCCGGATGCCTTGCCGGGCACATCGCAGCCACGGTACCACTGGCTCACGCGAACGCAGACAAGGCCATTGGCGCACGTGCCGCCCTGGCTCGCCGGCCACTTCGCATCCTTGCACTTGGATCCCTGCACATATGCGGTTGCAAGAGTCGGCGCCGCAAATCCAAACATCCGAGGGTTCAATGCAGCTGTCGTCGTGCACCCGATCTGCTATAAGATGCTACTCGCTGACTGAAGCGACTGCTGCCGGAGACTTACCTTGCAGTTGTTGCCCTTGCCGCCTGCAACAGGGGAACACCAGTGAAAAGTTGTACATCGCATGCTGCGTACAAGGTTACAGCAACGCATCTTTGAGGCACGCATGCCGGCAGCGTGGCACACAGCTCTATTCAGATTGGTGAAGTGTACTCACCACACTGGTGGAAGTCTGCAGGCTTGTAAGTAGGCGCCTCTGCGCAGCCAAGAGTTTCCAATTCAGCTGGTATTTGCGGTTGCTGGATGCATATGGAATGCCATGCCGACCCAGTCTGTGGGAAAGGTAGGCAGCTGCCGTCATACAGCAGACATAGTGACTTGGTGCATTTCAAGCTGCCCACACAGCGGCACCAGCCACCAGTCCGTTGTGCAATTTAGAGCAATCAGAGCGTGCGCATGAGACAGGCATTCTGCTCACCTGTGTCCGTCGGCGGCTGCTTCACATCGCACTGCCTGTGGAAGTGCACCACTCGTCAGCACATCAAGGTTGCAGCAGTTTTTGACGCATTTCACTACGGCTTCCCGCTCATCCCCACTGCACCGATTCTGGAGTGCAATTTGAATGTAAACCTGCCTGTAGTACTGCGAGATGCGGTAGCACTTCAGGCCCTTTGCGCACTCGAAGCCAGGCCACACAGCGTCCTTGCATTTGGTACCCTGCACATCCTAAGCCGTGCGCATGGTCAGTAAAAAGCATGGCGGTGAAGCCAGGATCACGATGTGGTGCCCTTTAAACCGCGACAAAGGCTGGAGAAGGAATTCGCAGGGAGAAGAGACGACACGGCGACAGAAAAGGAGAGTTAGAAAAGGATCGGACCTTGCACCCATCACCGGAACCACCGCACTGAACAAAGGGATATTTTCCTGCATGGAAGGAGGCCAGTCTTTCAGCGTCAAGGAGGGATAACTACCTGCATCGAAGAACGCTAGCCTTGTAGTCTGGCTGGTGCTATCGTTTGGTTCCAGACTACAGCTGATGTCGTGATGCCAGACTGCAACGCAGCGCCAGACTGCAAGTCGCAGGATCCTGACACACAAGACAGTCTTTCACCCCGAATAGCAAGTGCGCCGTGGCGTTTGGGACGCAAATGCGCCTGCTGCACTTCGATTGCGGACAGCCAGCCAGGCTGGATGGCCCAGAACCGAATGCTGACTCACTCACCCAACAGGCTCCGGGAGGAGGCTTCGGAGACGCCCGCGAGGCACGCCACGAGCAGTGCCGCCAGCAGAAGGTTCAAAATTCCGCGAGCCATCCTGCAATTGTGCGGAGACACGGCTTCAGAGTCACAAGATCTGTGGGACCGCGCGCGCATGGAACGGTTGGAAGTACAAACAGGTGCAGGTGCAGGTGCCCAATCCGCGAAGGGCAGCCCCGCACGACCGTCAGAATAGAACCAAAGCTATCTGACAGTGCTACTGGAGGCTGCGCCGATCGGCAAAAGTCCCCCGACTTGACATGCAGACAAAGGCAACGCAGACGAAAGGCGAGATGCCGGCTTGTCGACAATGCATCGTCGTCGGCATCGGTGCAACGTGAGCGAGCACCCGTGCAGATGCACTGGAATGTCGCCGACTAGCGTGGTGAACCATCTTGAGGCGCAGCTAGCGCTGCGCATTGGTTTTGACTCCGGATCACTGAAGATGTCTGGACTGTAGTACCAGTGTAGTACCAATGGACGAGCACAGCTCACCTGGATTTGTTGGAGGCAGGTCGGGAAGAGACTCTGGAGGCGGTGGAGTCGCGAGTGAAGCTATGACTCGACGACGGACGGTGAGCAGATTTTATACTGTTGCAAAGCCGACTGGGGGTTGATGGTGATGAAGATTTCTGCACCACATGGGTACTTACGTGACGACGACGGGCACAAATCGACAGCCGAACGAAACTCAGCACAGACGCTGATGCAGAGCAGCAACGACACAGCCACAGCCTTGCTACCATATCCCTACTGCCAGGACGGCAAGCGGCCCGCGCAAGCATCTGGTCAGCAGACGTGTTCCAGGTCCTGCCACAAGTCCACAGCAATCCTGCCACGGCGACCCGCGCTATTTAGAGTTTAGGGTTCAGGCTAAGTAGTGGTGTCACGCCGCAGCGGGCGCCGGCTGGAAGGTGCGCGCGACGGTTGGCGCCTCCTCCGGCCCCTTGATGAGCAGCGTCACCGTGCACGGCGACAGCGGCGCGCCGGCGTCCAGAATGTGGCCCAGCAGCGGCGCTGGCAGGTGACCGACCAGACAGCCCGCCTTGGCTGACCTGCAGGCAAGGCGGTCGTGAAAGGCGTCAGACTGGCGGGTTTCACAGGTACGGCTGGTCATGACGGCTGGTCGAACATGTCCATGCAGGATGACGAACACAGAGTGGCAACAGAGTAGAAAAACTGCAGGCGAGTAGGACTTGCCTGGGGTGCAGGCACATGACGAAGGCCGTGCGACGATGCCGGGCCGCGGCGGCCAGCGTTTCGGCAAATGCCTCGCCGGCGGCCTCCAGCCGCTCCGATGCCACGCCCTCGTCCAGCTGGATGCTGATGCTTCTGCGGCAACAACAGCATGTTGGAACCCGCCAAAGATACATGTATTGCATGTCTGGCGGCGTCCTACGGCAGCCGTGCAGGTACCCTGTCCAAAGGCCAATGCAGCATCGTCGCTGAGAGACATCATCATCATCCGGCGCTGCTGCCAAAAAGATACTCTTCTGCCATCGACATTGCGGCACGGTCGCTCATTGCGCGCCTGGCTCCGTACCCGAGACGATGGCCGCCGCCTATCGATGCCTCAGCGACCTTGCCCAGCAGGCGGCACAGAGCGCGCTGGAGCACGCACCTTTCTCCTTTGTACTCTATGATGGAATCGAAACCATCGCTGCAGGTCCTATACCTGAGCACATGGTTCCCACCCTAAATCCTAAACCCTTCCCACCAGCACATCAGCGTCCTGCCCAGCCGGTGGCGCAGCACGCGCCCGATGCGCTTTTCTTGTTGGCGCAGTGGCAGAAAACCATCACTTCTGGCAGTGTAGGCTGAGCGGGCGGATACTGCCCGCCAGCGCCTCCGCAGTCATGACCAGCAGGCAGCACGAGTCGCGCTCGATGCGCAAAGTTCTTCAAAGGTGTTTCGGTCAAGTTTATGCATGTCCAGCCAGAGCCGACAGACCATAGCTTCAGTCTCGACACCTGAGCGGGTGACCCCTGCCCGCCAGCGCATCAGCAGCCTTGCTCAGCAGGCCGCAAAGCTCAGGGCCCCTTTTGCTTGACATGAGCAAAGTGAAACGGCCGCCCGCGCCTGAGCGGAGGGTCGCCGTCTGCCAGGCGTTCAGCGGCGTTGACCAGCAGGAGGCTACCCACTCATGTACAAAGCCAGATGCGATTCACTTTTGCTCCTGCATCACGCAAACACGCGCGCTGTGGCGCACATCGGGCAAGGCCGCCGAGGCGCTGGCGGGTTCCGAACACCCTCTCAGGTACCGGAGGGTCGGCTGCTGTCCCTTGCTACAGATACACACTGCAAAACGCATGGAGCACACGCTCCCCTGGCCGTGCCCAGCAGGCGGCACAGCGCTCGCTCCATGCTCATCTGTGCTTAAGACAGAATGAATCTCGTTTCTGACTCCATACCTGAGCGGTTGGATTCTGGATGCCGGCGCCTCGGCGGCCTTGCCCAGCAGGCGGCACAGCGCTCGCTCCGTGCGCTTTGTTATTTGATGCACAGAAGAGCGAGTCAGAAGCCGCTTATCCTCCCGCACCTAAGCGGATGGCTGCCGCCTGACAGCGTCGCCGCGGCCTTGCCCAGCAGGCGACACAGCGCGCGCTCGGTGTGCGCCGCCAGCGGGACCACCACATTGTACTCGCGCCGGATGGCCAGGGACTCTAGCGCGGGCAGCCCCGGCAGCGAGCCGCCCAGTTGTGCCAGTGCTGTGACGGCGGCTGGCGTTGTTGCCTCCCGCCCCGCGTCCTCGTCCACTGCACAGAGTAATATCAAACCAGGGTTCGCAAGCAGAGCAAAATGAGCGCTGGAAAAAGACTTGCAAGATGTTTCGGCATGTGCGCTGCGGCGGCCGCCGGCGCCATCACCTCCCGCCCGACGCCCTTGTAGACTGCACAAAGTGGTATGGTATTGTCCACTGCCAAAGCAGCGGTGGATGCAGACATTATACGTGTCGGTAAGTGCGCCGCTGCGGCCGCCAGCGTCATCGCCTCCCGCCCTGCGCCCTCGCGGACTGCAGGCCAGACCGAAATCACTCCTGAGAAAGAGATGAGAGGGACTGGCCGGTTCCGAGTCCTGCTGGACCTTCACGATCGGCAGATCCAAGGTCAGCTTGCATGCCGGCCACCGGTCTGCAGCCAGGGCGGGCAGCAGAGGCTAGCAGGACTGTGCAGCCGTTTTCAACCAGCTGTCAGGAGTACGCTCAGCTGGAAGACGCATGTCTGACGACCAGGCTGTAGACTTGGCGCCCGTGCTCCGTGTGAGGCACAGCCGCCAGCTTTTCAGGTTTAACCGGTGAACATTGCAGGTAAACGAATTTGCAGAGAAACACACACATTCGACGACAAGGCTGTCGACTCTCCGGCCATGCTCCGTGTGAGGGAGCGCCGCCAGCTCCAGGCTGAAGCGGCCAGCAACGATCACCGCGGCGCCGCCGCCTCGCAGCCGCGCCGGCATCGTGGCCGCCAGCGCGGCGCGCATTTCCAGCAGCTGCCCGCTGTCGAATGCGCCCGCCCACCACCCATACTCTGCGGGGTGCACTGGGTAGGGACCTTCTGTTCGGAGAGCTTGGTTCGTGCTGCATATTCAGCGTCCAAGAATGCCGCTTCACCTGGCAGTGGCAAACGCCATTGCAATGCATCAAATCGATCAACCGAGGGCGTCCAGGCCAGCTGCAACCAGCTCACCGCTCGAGCTGCAGTAGTTGATCAGCTCACGCAGCAGCGCCTGCCGCAGCTCCGCCACCGCGATCTGCTCGCGGCCATCTATCTCCGCGGCGCCGGTCCTTGCGCCCCCTGGCTGCCGCCGCCGGCGCGGGGGCGGCGGCCGGGCCTCGGCCTCGAACACCGACACGATGGTGTGCCCGGCCTCGCCTGTCTCACGCACGCTCAGCTCCTGCACGGGGGTTTAGGGTTTAGGATTTACCGTGCAAGCTGAAGAACATCGCGGATTTATCTACTGGTGGCAAATGTGCGACACTGGATGCTGTGTGGCGAATGCTGATCCTAGGGAAGAAGCTGATAGCGAAATCAAGAGATACAGCAACTCCCTGACTGCCAAATCACGGATCACCCCAAAGAGAGATGAAGGTGCACTGTGGCGAGGAGGCCTGCGGAGCTTGCCTGCCTGCGATGCTGGATGCCGACGGCGTGCGTCTCCCATCCCGATGCGCCCCCTTCCACCCAGCAGCCGCACAGCGGGCAGCGGCGGCGGGCAGCGCCGCTGCCCGCCGAAGCCTCGGCGGCGTTGCCGTGGGGCGTTGCAACGCGGTAAGAGGCGCGTGCGCCGCCCGCGCTGCCGGGTGGAACACCTGCAGAACATGATGCAATCGCTCGTTGACAAGGAGCGACAGCTGTCAGAAACATCTCATACTTCGTCTCCTCCTGCCTTTGTCTTGTTGTCCCGCTGATGGTTGCATGGCAGGCTGCCAAGAGTCGACGTCATTCCACAATGCTCCTACCAGTGACCCGAAATCTGCTCACCTGGCTGGGACGCTGCAGCACCTGCGCCGCGCCGGCTGCTGTGCGCCGCAGATCCGCTGCCTCTGGCTACATGCCCGCTGCCGCTGCCGTTGCTGCCGCCGCGACCGCGCCACGCAACGCGCAGCGGCTGCCCTGCAGCGCCCGGCGCGCCAGCCAGCACGCTGCCAATATAATGCAGGTCATGCGACTCGCTCATGTGGCCCGGTATATAACAGGCCTGTGGGGCTTGGCCACTCTGGCCTGCTGGCAAATGCGGCAAGCAAAGCGTGGCTGGAGCGGCTTTGCAGGAGGCCGAGCCTGACCTGCAATGCCTGCCACTGGTCCTGCGAGTCGGTGATAGGGATTGGTGTCAGGTCACCTGTTGCTGTTGCCGCTGCAGTGTTTCGCTACGCTGGAACTTGCGGCCGTTGCCATGCATTCAGTTTTGTCCATCGTAAAATGCTACACTACGAGCCACGTAGATTGCTGCATTGTTTTCACAGCAAGCAATGGTGACTGTGTGTGCACTGTCGACCGGTGCAGGCGTGAGGGGTGTCGGAGGCAAGGCGTGTCGGAAATTGCCTCGAAACCGGTGACAAGTGGGTGGAGTGAGAGGCGCTTACCATGTGGGATCAGGCACGGAAGTTCTACGCTTGCGTTCTTTGCTCGTGTGGGAGCACCTGCAGAATGAGTCGCTGGATTTCTTGGCATACAAAATTGCATGAGCTTCACCACTGATCGCTCGTAGGGTTTGGCGGGCGTCAAACCCTATTTTGCTTTCGGAATTCTGGGGCGCCCTGCGTCCCACCTCTGCGCGGCGCACTGCAGCTCGCAGAACCTCCTTCTGCACCTCAACTGTTCATCGGCGATATCCACAGCCATCACACACACTTGCCACAGCCGTGCTTTCGGCGTTTAATGTGAGTGCCGCTCGGCCGTTAAGCCGCCTTTGCCTGGTTTTTGACCTTGGAACGCGCCTGCTTGCACAACACTTCACTGCTGATTATTTATCACCTTGATACTCCGCCTTTATCCTCCTGGTTGCGTGTTCCAGCTCTGTCTTCGGTGCACACCAGCACTCATCCTCCCGGATACCAGGAAGGTCGCAGCTCTGCCCGCCTTTGCTCGCTGCTGATATTCTCTACATTGCCTTCACCGCAGGATCAGTATCCTACTCAGGCGCTGCGTTGCACTTCCAGTTGGAACTTCGCTCCGCTCGCTCGTGCACTTGCCGCTGCCGCTCAACACATTTGGCCGCAGCAGAGCGCCAATCGTCAGCCGCGCTTACACGGTTGAACCGTCCGCCCCGATGAGCGGCCAGGGCGCACAGCAGGTGGGTAGGAACAATGCGGCGGCTGTTACGCCCTTTTTCATTGTTTTCTGTGTTCAGTCACACGTTCGCACTGGTCCATGTCTTCTGTTGAACATCTTGTTGCGGCCGCACCTCTGTTTGACGGTTTTCGTGATGCTGGCTCCAGGATGGCGGGCGGACCCCGCAGGCGCCTCGCCGCCACCGCGGTGGCGGCGGCCAGGCCAATGGCCACCCTGGCGGCCAGCAGCAGCAGTCCGCCGGCGGCGGCGGCGGCGAGGGCGGCAGCCGCCCGCCGCGGCAGCGCCGCCGCAAGGCGCGGCCGGCCGGACCCGAGGGCGGCGGTGCCGCGAACGGAGTGGCGCCCGGCGGCAGCGCCGGCGGAGCCGCCAACGGCAACGGGAGCGCGCCGTACACGCTGAGCAACAACGCCAGCAGCGACAGCCTGCAGCACGTGTCTAAGCAGCCGCGCGTCGGCGCGCCGGCTGTCGGCGGCCCGGCGGTCAGCAGCACCACCTCGGAGCACCTTACCGGCGTGCAGTTCTCCAGCTTGGGCCTGTCGCCCAACACCCAGCGGTGACCATCAACGTCTTCCGGCCTGCGCTTCGATCAAAACCCTGTGAAAGGGGCTGCAGGAAGCCCGCATGTGTCAGCTCTTGATGACCCTGTGTCCACACTTGCGTCCGTGTGCGTTCATCCGTGCGTCGCCGCACTTTGTTCGCCTGTGAAAGAGAGCCATCCCCGTGCGCTTCACATCGCCAAGCTGGACCCGCCCTTGTCCTGCAGGGCCATGGACGAGGTGCTGCGCTACTCGCAGTGCACCGATGTGCAAGCGGCAGCGATTCCCGCATGCCAGCGTGGCCAGGACGTCGTGTGCAAGGCCAAAACCGGCACCGGCAAGACCCTCGCCTTCCTCATTCCCGCCATCGAGCAGGTTGGCAGCTGTCCTCTGGCTCAGCAGCGGTCGTTCAGCTGTCTACAGCCAAAGACTGCCCCGCTTGCAGTGGCGCATGCTTCGGCCTCTCAGACGCCAGGCCCAGGGCTGCCTGGCAGAAGATCCGTCGCATCATGCTGCTGTCAGTCTGGCCTGAGTCACGGATGTCCACCGCCAAGGGTTCTGTCGCGCAGCTGATGCGCAAGGGCCCGCGGCGCGGCGAGACGGCGATCCTGGTCATCTCGCCGACGCGTGAGCTGGCAGCGCAAATTGCGGTGGAGGCCAAAGCGCTGTCCACCTTCCATGGCCTCACCACCCAGGTGCGCTGTGAGGACCTATCAACGTGTGGCTGAAATGCACCCTAAACCCTAAACCCTAAATGCCTTCAAAGCCCTGCCATGTGCACCTCGACGAGAGCCTGAGTTTGCGCCGATGCTGAGCGCATTGTATGCCGGCAGCGGTAGCGGCGGTGCGTCTCAACAACTTTCTACTTGCTGATCAACTCGCCTTGATGTTCGCCTTCGCGAGGTCATGCTGGGTGGCACCGACCAGCGGTTGTACCTGCCTAAGCTGCGCGCGCGGGGGCGCCAGGCGTTGTAGTAGCGGTCATTTCTGAAAGCAGAGCTTCTGTGTTATTACACGGCAGACCGTTTATGGATGGAACAGTCCCCTGCTCATTCCATTCCACAGGTCACGGTGGGCGCAAACAACCAAGTGTCAGCATGTCCAAGCCGCGCACGCAGGCACTCGACAGCCTGTTTGGTTCTGAACCCTCACATCCATGCTCAGTCCTTGACGATTGCGCTTGGCACGGCCAACAGGTCATGGTGGGCAGCACCGACCAGGGCTCCGACCCGCCCAAGCTGCGCGCGCGGGCGCCCGACATCCCCACGTTTCTCTGAGACCTCGTTTTCACGCTGGTCACCGTGTTGCGTGTGGCCGACAGGTCATGGTGGGCGGCACCAATCAGGGCTCCGACCTGTCCAAGCTCCGCGCGCGGGCGCCCGACATTCTGGTTGCCACGCCAGGCCGCCTGAACGACAACCTGACCAATGCGGCGGTGTCCAACGCACTCAAGGGCACCCGCAGCCTCATCTTCGACGAGGCCGACCGGCTGCTGGACATGGGGTTCCGGTGCGCTGCTTCCCGTGCTTCCGGGGGGTCCGTGCGGCAAGCCCGATCTGCAGGCTTGCCCTGGAATGCTGCTCTGGGAAACTGGGGGGCAGCCTGGTGGCGGCAGCGCTTTTGTGGCTCTCCCGTCGCGCGCGCTTGGCAGCGACCTTGCCGAGACTGCCATCGGCTGTGGAGGCTGGTGCGGGTAAACCCTAACCCTAAACCTGCGGTCCAAACGAAATGCTGGCCGATCACACCGAGACCGTCGCCAGAGTAAGGCACACACGTCTCCTCACATCTTCCTGTGCCGAAACGCAGGCCGGCGATCGACGAGCTGCTGCGGGCGCTGCCGCCGCGCACAACACGCCAGACGGTGCTGTTCTCCGCAACCTTCCCGGCTAACATCGCATCGCTGGCGTCCTACGCGCTGCGCCCGGGCTACGAAACTGTCGACACTGTCGGCGAGACCGCGCAGCAGACCGCCGACAAGGTACACTCGTCTTTGCACGACTTTCCAATCTCGCGGACTCGGATTCCATGTGATTGAGTGTGCACAACCTGCTGTACTCAGCTGCCCGTCAGCGCACCGCGCCGCGGGCCGCCGACAGTGCGCTCCCCCTGTCGGCTGCTTGCCCAGGTGTTGGAGTGCGTCATGTGCGTCATCGCGCTCCCTCTATTTGCGTGCCCAGCCTGAGCAGTGAAACATGCACAACTGTTCCGTGACTTGTGCTTCCCGGCGCCGATGAGCAGGTGGAGCAGTGGCACGTGGCGTGCCCAATGGAGGCGCAGCTGGTCAACCTGTGGGCCATCATCGACGCACACCGCCGGGACGACCCAGACTACAAGGTGCGCACTAAACCCTGAACCCCAGCAGGTCAAATCCCCGCACGAGTTGCGCCAACCAGTGGGCCACCGTTGACACGCGCGGCCGGGAAGACCCGGACTACAAGGTGTGCTCTAACCCCTGAGCACCTGGAACACTGAACCTCGAATACCTTGGGCACGGAAACGCTGCAGGAGGTGTGTCCAGGCTGTCACAAACGCAGTGGTGTTTCGCTGCTTCTGGACAGATCGTTTTGCGGTTGCCGCCCGCACCTGCTGAGTGGGTGCCGTGCCTGCTGGGCAGCGAGGGCAGACGCAGCTTGCTCTGTCGTGCGGCTGCGACGGCTCCAGCCCTGTTTCTGGAGACCCTGCAAAGACATCTAGCGGCACAGTCCGCCTACGGCCGGGTGCACTGCGCAGCTGTATGTTGGTGCTACTTCCTTGCTGCCACTTCCTTGCTGCTACTTCCTTGCTGCTGCCTCGGCGCAGGTCATTGTGTTCTGCGTGACGGCGCGGCTGACGCAGTTCTACGCTGAGTTCATGGAGGCCATGGGCTGCCCCGTGCTGGAGATTCACTCCCGCAAGTCGCAGCCCGCGCGCACGCGCGCGTCCGACGCCTTCCGCGCCGGCAGCAGGGTGCGCTAAACCCTGGAACCCTGCTAAACCCTGAACTGAACGGAGGCTGTCGTCACTGTTGTCGCAAGGCTTTTCATCGGCCGCTAAACCCTAAACCCTAAACCCAATGCCCGGCTTTTTGCCGTGAATCGATCCCTGTTGCGCCGATCCCTGCAGGTGATCATGTTCACCAGCGATGTGTCTGCTCGCGGCGTAGACTACCCCAATGTCAGTCTCGTCATCCAGGTGTGCACGCGCAGCGCTCCCGATGCTCAAAGGCTCCTCCAGCAAAGCCCAGAAGAAGATCATACCTTTCAATATGATCAAGCAAGCAGTTGGCCACTGGATTTCTGTGCCTCTTTTCACATGCGAGGTGCTGTCCTACACAGGGTCTTTTCTTCGGCAGCCGTGTCAGGATTTCCCACAGCGATAGTAGGAAAAAAAACTTTAAATAGAATTGCAGAATTAAGCAAGATGAAAAAAAACCCTAAGCGAAAGTTAAACCTGGTACGTTTCCAGGTGGGCATGCCAGCAGACAAGGCGCAGTACATCCACCGCGTCGGCCGCACAGCCCGTGCCGGCAAGCAGGCAAGTCAACTGCGTCTCCGAATCCAGGATGACTTTCGTCGAGACTATCGCCCTGGTCGCGCGTGCTGCTCACATCACTTGTATGACGCTTCCTAACCCTAAACCCTAAACCATAAACCCTTCCGTGCACGCCTCCGCAGCCTCACTCTGCGCTGCTCGTTGAGGTCACCTCTTCCCAGGACAGTCTCCCGAACACTGCAAATGTCTGCTGCAGGGCCGCGGCGTGCTGCTGCTGTCGGACTACGAGTCGGGACCCTTCCTGCGGCAGCTGCGCGACGTTGACGTCAAGGCCGCGCCGCCGGCGCCGCCCGCGGCGGCCGCCGCCATCGCGCCGAGCGTGCAGAAGGCGCTGCACGTGCGACACACTCTCCCTTCGATGCCTCGTGCCGCTCAGAGATCTGCAGCGATGCTGGGCCACCGGCAGGGGCGCCGCCCAGGCTGCAGCGTGAAAGTGAAGTGCAATCTCGGATGTTGAGGCTGCCTGCTGGGTGCTCCAGCATGTCGGATCGTGCTGTCCGGCGAATCATCCTGACTGTCAACTTCTCGCCTCAGGGTGTGTCCGAGGACACCAAGGCGGCGGCGTACCGCACCTGGCTGGGCTTCATGAAGGGCTTTGCCGGCAAGCTGGGCTGGTCGGCCGAGGAGCTGGTGCAGCAGGCCAACTTTTTCTCCACGACTATCGGTGCGCCTTGCTGCCAACCAAGCGAGGGACTGAGCTAGGAATGTCGAGACGGAGACTGCTGTCCCTCCGAGGTCTTGACCGGCTGGTGCAGCAGGCTGACTTCTTGTCATTGCGCGTGTCGGTCGCCCTGCATGAGGCCTTGCTTTGTCAAATCAGTGGCAGCTTCCACAGCTCTGAAGCTTTCCTTGGGTTTAGGGTGTAGGGTTTAGGGTTTGAGCCGCTCGCAGTCCTCCCAGCCTGAAGGAATTGCAGCCTCGAGGCGGGAGCTGGGAAGGCCTGATGGCTGCCCCATGCCTTACACAGCTTGCGACAAGGCCGACATCTTGTCAACAAGATGGCGACTAGATGGCGACTAGATGGCCACTAGATGACGACTAGATGGCGACTAGATGGCAACTAGATGGCGACTAGATGACGACCTTGTGCAGGCTGCAACGGACTGCCGACCATCGAGAAGAAGACGGTCGGCAAGATGGGGCTCAAAGGCGTCCCGGGCCTCAACATTGAGGGCGGCGGCGGCGGCGGCGGTGGAGGCATGCGCTCGCCCCGTGGCGGCGGCGGCGGCTACGGCGGCCGCGGTGGAGGTGGCGGCGGCGGCGGCGGCGGCAGAAGAGGTGGCGGCCGTGGCGGCGGCGGCCGTGGCGGCGGTGGCGGCGGCTACTGAAGCTGTTGCGAGGTCGCGCAGCGCGCAGTGCAAAAGCGTGTGTCCCATCGGAGCCGAATTCATCTGCACATCCGACCAATCTGTGAATCTCAGTAGACAGACACATACAGGGAAGGCTGTCACCACCTCCAGCAGGTTCTGTGCTCCACAGCTGGCGGCTTCGTCGCTCCATGCAGGTCCGAACTGACGTGAACTCGATAGCTTTTGCACCGATCAGCAGAAGATTGCCACCATGCACGTAGTCTCTAGTGGGTATTCTTGTTGACAGATTTGTTTTGCGGCGAAGGTCATTGACCAGGTTGCCACAACACACGATGAAGCAGATACAAAGCGACCTGCGTCTACCAGTTCTTTTTCCAGTCTAATTACTGAGAGCATGTGCACAGCTAGATGCCGCTTTGGCCCTTCTTCTGTTGAGTGTGGCGAGCGGGCGATATTGCATGTAATATATCAAATATTGACCTGTGAATACTCTGTAGCCGGGATGGTGGTGAGCAATCGCATCAGCTGCCTGACCAGCTCTGAGCGGGGCCGTGTGTTCGTGCAGAGGCTGTGCTGAGCGGCGCCACCTCTAACATGAAGGGACTCAGAGGCCGAAAATGCTGGGAATCGGGTGGACGTGATTTTGAATTTGCCGAGCTTCAATGCGCTTCGAATTTGCGAGTTGAAACGCTCGGTCTCATAGCCGCTATGCCTGACGCTGCAGACACACAGGGCCACAAGCGCGAGCGTGACGAACAGCAGACTGGTAGCCCTCCGACTGCGCAGCGGCCGCGCACAGCTGGCGGCAGCAACGCAGCCAAGTCTTCGGATGAGCAGTTTGCAGTCAATCGTCTCGGTCTGCAGCACGGTGATAAAAACGACTTCCAGGAAGTGCTGTCGGGTGTGATACGCAACGGGCCCGAGTTTGGTGACACTCACAGCAGCTTGCTCGTCGATGTCCCAGCAGCTTCCACAGTGCGGCTCACCCACGGCAGCGTCCTGCTGCCGCTGCTCATGAAGTTTCTCAGCTTCGGCAGGCTGTTCTGCACCAGCGGCCTGAGGGCAGGCCCAGAAGCGGCGCTGGTGCCGCTGTTCAACTGCATCATCGCACTCTGCAGCCTCATTGGCGGCGGTGGCAGAATATCGAAGGACAGCCTGGCACCAGCAGAGCCGGCGGCGCGCGCTGAGGTCCCATCGTCGAGCTTGCATGCTGCGGGCAGCGACGGCACACCAGCGTCAGCGGCTGTCGAGTGGCATGCTCAGCTGGAGGCAGAGACAGGCGCCGGCAGCCCGACGGAGCAGGACGGCGGCGGCGGCGGTGGCGGCGGCGGCGGCGGCGCTCAAGCACAGGCGTACAACAACGTTGCGACGCCCAGCCCGCAGAAGGAGAAGCTGTCAGGGCAGTCGGACTCCCTGCACGGGCACCAGCACTGCCACCAACGCCCGGCAAAGGTACATTGACATCCGGAAGGAATTCACTGCAGGGGTGGTCCAGACTTCCTCAGCCTGCTGATGATGTCTTCCAAAGCACTTTCTGGTTTCAGTCTGGTGCAGAGATCATCTGTGGGCAGAGATGTCATGCTTCCACATCTGCATGCAGTCCCAGCGCCTGCGAGCCACTTTGGAGCTGACAGTCGAGAAATATTGCGAGTACGCCCGCACGCACTACATCTCCACGCTCGTCGAGTTCAAGAAACACATCGCCAACGACAACATCTTCGAGTTCGTCCTGCAGGTCAGAAGTCTCAGCGACATGCTCAATGTGACCTGATGTACACCGCCATGTGCGTGCACATGATGCGGTGTTGTGTTCAAATTGGCTGCCATTTCCTTCTCGTCGCAGGCACTGGGCGAAGGCTTTATCGCCCAGGTACTCAACGCATGCTGCGGGGTGCACCGAACAGTGCACGTTGTGCTACTGTCGCCGAACTACATGGTAAGTTGTCGCGAAAGACAACTGGAGACAGTTGGGCGCCTGCTGCAGCCTCGCGCGGGCACTGGGGTGCGAGCTTTCACTGACATGGCTGTGCTCGCAGCTCATCATGGAGTGCACGTTGACAAAGGAGTGCGTGGGGTACATCAGCACAAACTACAGAGGCAAGCAGAACGCGCACAAGGTGAATATGACACTCCCGATACTGGCAAATTGCCCGAAATCGCTGGCGCAGCGCTTTGTAATCTGTCATTGCTACCAATACCGCTCTTATCACGACTTTCTCTGAAAAACGGTCCTGCAAATGGTCTGCCATCAGCTGGTTCTTACGATGCTATTCTCATTGTGCATGCATGTTTGCGTCCCACAGGTGAAGGAGGAGGACGTCAAGGGCGCCTACAAGTGCGTGTTTGCCATCTCCAACGTCTTCACGCCCAGCTTTGGCTTCACCGACATGACACCTTCTGCAGTGGAAGCAATCCTGGCGGTCACCTCTCCGGACAGCCGCTCCATGTCTGGGGACGACCTGCTTGCTGCCTTCCTCGTTTTAGTGTAGCGGGGGATCCTAACCCTAAACCCTAAACCCCAACCCCGGAAGGCACAAAGCTTTTCCTGTTGTTAGTGGTCTTGGCTGCCCTTCAGGGTTCAGGGTTTATCGCCCCTGCTTTCGGTGGTCTTGGCGGCAGCACTCCCACTGAGGTGATGCCGTGTCCGTAGGAAGGGCTGCTGCGGCACATGAAGGAAGCCTGCGCGCGGGACCTCACCGCAATGTCCCTCACCTTCCGGCCGCTGTTCGATGCGTTCTACGGGACGGTGGCCCTCAGGAGTCCATTGACTTCATCTCCGACATCGTCATCGAGGTGCCTTGTTGCCGCGTTTTGTGGTGCCAAACAGCAGTACCTTCTTCACAGAAGTGTCCTGCGCACATTTTGGTCCCCTCGTCCACATCAGACGCAGATTTGTTGGTGTGTGCATCCTGTAGTGCTAAACCCTAAACCCAAACCCTTGGACACTAGGGGCTGAGCGGTCCTGGGACCGCAAAGGCGGCAGTGGATGCGGTGGTGGCGCAGTCTGCTGCTGCGCCATCCTTCAGCCTGCCGCGCGAAGGTGTCGCCCTGCAGTCCTCACATGTTTGTGACTGCTTTGCACCACCTGATGTAAGCCCTGATCTCCGCAGAATTGGCAGTCTTCATGATTTCAGGTTCAAAATTGCGCCTCGACAAGCGTACGTGTTGTGGGATTGGCTGTGATCACGCTTGGCTACTCCAGCCTAGAAGGTGCGGCTGTGCAGTTGAGACACGCTGACTTGCTGGAGTCGTCTTCCTTCAGTCATGGACGTGCTGGAGAAGGCGCTGTGCGACGAGCTGGAGCCCGTCCTGCCGTACTTCCAGCGCCAGCGCCTCAAAAACCTGGAGATGCTGCACGCGTTGATGTCAATGGATTTCCCGACGCTGAGCGCCGACATCCTGCGCTGCCAGCAGCGCAGCGGCAAGGGTCCTGTGGAGCTGCAGGCGGTGCAGTACATGATGCTGCAGACACATGCTGCAACAGCCATGAAGCAGCCAATATCGTGAATAACCCGTCGGCGTTGTGAACCGTTATATCGTTGTGGTCCAATTGGGGGAAGAGGGGTGCAAACGATGTGAGACTGACTCAGCGTCGCAGACGAGGAGCATCCTGCATCCACCTGCAAGAGGTGTATGTGCAACATACTCGGAACAATCAACTTGCAATTCCGCCTGCAATTGCGTAGTCCTACACCACAGGCTTGGGGTTTTACCCTACCTGGGTGCACTCACCTGTTGGTATTGATCTCCATGACTGCGGACAGCGCGACATGAATTTCACATGTTGGCCTTCTGGGACAGTCACTGGCCGCATTTTACCCTGATCTAGCTTAGCTATATCAGGGTAATGTCTGAGTGCATTTCACCGGCCTGCTCCGTGGAGCGCGTGGCAATCAGGCACAGTCCACAGATCCAGAAGCCATGGCTTCCCGTTGCTGCCGCCGCTGCTGCCAGTCGATGTGCGCCTCAAGCAATGCAACCTGCCCATACGCAGGCTGCTTAAAAGACCAGCGACTTCCCAGACTTCCTGCACTTTCTGCAATTTCTGCACAAACTTCCTGCAGACAAGCAGCTGCCCACCTCCCAGCTGCTCCAGGCGCAGCCGCGCGGCTCTGGCGTTCTCGCATGCAGAGTCCGCCACCGCCTTCGGGTGCCATGGCTCACTGCGGAGCAGCGGCATGCCGGCAGCAGCGGCATGCTGCGCAGCAGAGGGACCACTGAGTGCCAGGGGGCTGCAATGAAACGCGGCACAGAGATGCAGCGGGCAGAACCTTGACCCGAGCTGCCAGAGACTTGAAGCGCCGCTGATGCAGGTGCACAGCACAGCATGCAAACGAAGAGGGTAACCGCATAACGGATCCCACATGCCGCCTGCGGCAAGGAGCAGGGAGGCAATCACAGCAGGACGGGAAGGCAAAACTGGTTGCTGCAGATATGCCATGCGCCTTTGGATGTTAGGAACTCGCAGATCCGATCAGATGCGCCACACCGCAACGAGAGACGCACAGGAAAAGCGTGTGCCTGAGGTGGCGCCGGCACTTTCAACTGCAAGTGCAGGTGAAGCAGATCTTAAATGCCAGACTGCGCCATGATAGGAGCCTGCAGTCCTTGAAGCACCCTCTCGATGCACGGTTGCGATAAACGGTGCTTGAAATTGCGAGCGCTTGGCAAGCATTGAACCTTGAGTTCTGCATTTTCACATCGCTGTGTTTGCTCTGCGAGCAGTTGGAGCCGAAGACCACCCCCTTGGACGTTCATCATCAGGTTGCAAGGGTCGTATTATGCTGCATGCATGCGCCAGCGCTGGCGCCACATCGTACAACACACCACCTCTTGTACTACAACAACTCGCAAGGTTACTTTGCTCAACACGGCCGCACGGCCGCCGCGCACTATGTCTACTAGCACATCATAGATTCATTGACAACTTGCGGCAACCTTGTCACCTAGCGTTTACACCTGCGCGTCTGCCTCCGGAGCAACCTTGCTCAGGATCGTGGTGGCGTCTTCCTTGTCATTCGTGCGGTATTGTTGCGTTGTTGCCGGCTCGGAAAACGAAGCGAGAGACCATGCTGCCATCGACAACACCATTCCAACGTAAACACAGTACGTCGCGTAAACAGGCAGGCTCACAAACCCCTTGAGGTTGTCCGAGAGCCGCAGCGACGTGACATAGCTGTGGGCGCACAAGTTAGTGAACGTCAGTAATTGTATCCAGTTCATTCAGAGTGCATGATTGCAATTTGCGTAGTGTTCACCAAATCACAAGCGAGCTGCTAAGGCTTGGACACCAACCTTAATTTCAGTGCCTCGCTTACGGCAATAGCGATGCACGGTGAACGGCGCCAGGCGGCGCCACCGGTGGCACACAGTCCGCGGAGTTCGCCCACCGCCATGAACATGGTTAAATAACCCCACCATGCGCCCGCCAGAAGCCATGCTGCGACAGCATTTGGCAGGCGTGCAGTGCTTGCATTGGAGATTGCAAAACTTCAAGGCACCAACCGTTGCAGCACAAGGCTGGCCTGTCATTGGTTCGAGATAGAAACAGATTATTTGGTGAGCGTACCAATTTCTTCGAATAGAAATGCGCTCTCAAGACTTTCAGGTAGCACTGCACTTGGGAATAGGTGAGTCCCTTGCCCGCACATCACTAGGATCGAAACTGTCAGCGATAAGCAGCCAGCGGCGCCGACGCCCCCAACCGCATGCATTGGCGTGCATGTGACATGCCAAGCGAAATTGCGCTCAGACGTCAGCAGCCTGTGGCGGGCCAGCAACAACAGGGTGGAACACATCTCGCATAGCATCCACGCAGCTGCCACACTCGCAAAGAGGTACGCCCCGCCTGCGGTCATGCTGCATGAAGGCCTTTCCAATGTGTGACATCAGAACTGACCGCGTGAGCATCAAATTGAATGCACTGGCGTTCCAGTATGTCAGCCAATTAACAGGCTTAAGGCTGCCTGCTATGACGTGCAAGTGACAAGCGGCAGCAGAGCGAAATGGTGTCCGCAACCTCACCGATCAGGATGGTGTCAACAATACACGGTGTGAAAGGACCGAGCGCCCCGCCGGCTGAAGACGTGCCTTCAAAAGAGCTGAAACACACATGCGGAAGTCAGAGTGCCACATTCGCCTCATTAACATCCTGATGCAACGTACTGGGCAGTGAGCCTTGCGCGTTGATGTTCAACGTTGTCGGACGGGTTCAACTTGGTTCGTTCACAGGGACCGACACAAGCTTCGTCGGGGCTGCTTAAGTGGATGAGCGAGAACACAGTCCAGTTGATGTTTATCGCGTCATAACAAGCTGCTGCGGCTCCCCTCTTGCCACTGCTCCGATCCCCTCGTGTTCCGAAACCAGACTGAGTCACGGCGTTGTTAACATGTTCGCCTCTCTGTCATTACCTGGGCTTGCAGAGGCTGTCCAGCGCCTTCGAAGCACTAAGGATATCCTGTGTCGAGGCATCAGTCAGTGAGTTTGACGTTCATCGACCGTTGGCTGGTGGTGTCATATTTGTGACGACAGAGACAGAAACGAATCCGGAACAGAAGGCCTCCGTGTGCGTCACGGAATGCCTGATCGATCGAGACAGTCATGCGGTTGCGTGACTCTGCGACATTGAAACACGCTCCAAAATGCAAAGACACGCTGCTGACGGCTGGTCTCACCATGGTGAGTAGGTGAGTTGCACGCCCGCTGCCGACGGCGTTCGAGAAGAGGCTTCGTGCCTTGTCAGCAAAGGACAAACGGCTTGCAAACTGACCAGGAATGACTTTCCGTCCGGTTGGAAGTGCAAATGGAGTCATGATTGGTTGAAACCATGTTATCATGGGTGGGAATACAATGATCATTATGTGACTGCGGATCCCGGGAAGTCTCTCCACCTCTGTGCCTCTACTTCCTCATCCTCCTCCTCCGGAGCTGGAGCCAGAATTTCAAAGAATTGCATTTGTGCATATAGTGTAGTATATGCAGAACTGAGCCGCTGCGAATGTGTGCCGACTCGGATGCAGGAATGTGCTGCGTGATGCTTGTTTTAGTTGGAACGACACTTGGTCGAGCGTACTCACCGCAGGAGATCCCGCAGCTTCAAAATGAGCAGTCTCAGAAGCCCGTTTGAAAGCACTGGGCTGGGCACCACGCTGTAGCCAACCGTTGGCAGGCGATTCTGTCCTTCTCATTTCCTTCTGACTGCACGACAAGGCATGAGCCACCTGAATGCAGTCTGCTGTACAGAGTGGTGTTTTGTGAATTGTATCCGACAGATGGCTGCTGATTGACATTCGTATGATGAGCCAAGTCTTGCTTAAGCGATGTGCAAGGTTGCACTTTGATGTATGTCTCAATGACATGTTGTAAAGCTCACGCTCAATGTGGCCTAGTACCCTGCCAAGACTACAGCTACGCCGCCACACTTACTCTGCTGCGGTCTCACACGGCTCAAATGCATGGCACCATGTACATCAACTCCGTTGCGGCAGCTGCAGCCGCGCCAGCGCTGCTATAGCTGCATCAACGTCGCTCTCTGCCGTCAGCTCAGCTGCGGCAGGCTGCACCCTGTACTGCCGCGCCCAGCGGCAAATTGGCCTCTTACATTTACTACCGCGCCGCCGCCACTGTTGGACGCTGCTGCGGCGGCGGACGCCATGGCCAGCGCCCACGGGTAGTACGCAGCCTGCTCCCTGGGCGAGTCGTGGTGGCCGGGCGCCATGCGCGCTGAGATGTATCTGAAGTCCGGCGACTCCTGCCATGGCCACGGCGACAGTCAATAACTGCGCAGCTGGTGTTTTGCAGGCACAGCACGTACGCCGCGGGCCTGCTGAAAGCAGGCTGACGAGGTGAGCAGCTCTGCAGACTCACCAGAGCTCCACACGCGCTTGGCTCTGGAGCTTCCCAGGTTGTTTGTCCTCCACACCCGGCCGCGCGCGCTTCATCTGCGCCACCGCCGTCACCTTCAGCGCCGTCAGGCCTGCGGCAAGACGATCGAGACGGCCGTTCGATCAATACATTGTCACTACCCCGCACCAAGGCCAGCAGCCTTTCTTGCAGCGCACCAACCAATTACTGTAAACATATATTTACACTGCGAGAATATTTCAAATGGTAGAACAGCAGTTTCCAAAACTATCGGTTAAGGGTTCTTGCCGCGTGAGCAGGCCGCCGGAGCGCTCTGCGGGCGCGAGCGCGGCCACATTGGCGGCGGCGCTGCCGGCAGCGAGCATGTCGACGCTGACGCCGGCGGCGGCGGTGGTGCGCGCCAGCCACTGGAAGTACCTCCTGGCGGCGTCCTCCGAGGAGGCGCCATCGCCACCGCCGTCGATTGAGTCCAGGTCCACCGTCCCGGGACCCTGCGGTGCTGAGGCAGTCACTGTTGGCCAGTGCCACCTGCCGCTGCATTTGGCCTGTGATGACGGCAACACAGGCAGGCTGTCATTGCGAGGCAGAGTGACGCTTGCCGGCCTCGGCACCGCGCATAAAAGCAGACAGAAAATGCGCTCCTTGTTCCTCACCCGCGTGGATGGCCCGGTGGCGATCAGCAGCACGCGGCCGCGCGGCATGGGGCGGCCGCCCATGCCGGGCGCCGCAGGCGCCACCTGCGCCGGGGCTGCGAGCCAGGTACAGCGGGCGCCTCCAGCGCCACGCCTAAAGCCTGCGGCCGCTGCCGCCCAGACACCTCCTGCTACTGCAGCCTGCGTCAACAGGAAATGTACGGATGCGCAGCAGGTTCGAGGAGAATGAGCTGCAGCATTGGTGCTGCTGCACAGCTGCCCACTACACACTCAACACTGAATCGCCGGCCCAAATCCCGCAATGCACGGCTTCAACAGCCTGCTCTGCTCATGCCGAACAATGCATCTGCAGAATGGACGAGCCAGACTGCCTCTTTTGGCGCCTTGTGCCTGCAGACATTGTTTGGCACAGCGTCAACTGACCCAAGCGAGCGGATGGCGGCCTCCGCGGCAGCGCACCCCGCCGACAGCGGCGCCGCATAGCGCGACAAGCTTCAGCGCCGCCTCGCTCAGCTCCGCGTGCCCCGGGAACATGTCGGCCGCCGGCAGCGCCGCGGTTATCGCCCGCACCGCGGACTGCTGCAAGGGACAGCAGCGCCAGGTCCGTCTCTGGCGGTAGCGCCCTGACCACCTGCAAGTGAAGAACTTGCATCACTGTGCATCTCATGAAGGCCTCCCTGTTTGCATTGGCCTCCCTGTTTCCAAGCGGCCAGGAGGGCCATACAATGGATGCAGTTTGATTGATGCTCTTGGGCACAGCATACTCGGCACAGCACGCTGCCGATCATACAGCCGAAGACAAGTCACAGCTGCCTGGTGCCATCACTGTATCCCCCACCTCGGTGAGCGACTCTTTGAGCGGAAAGCTCGGCGGCGTTGGCCGTCGCGTCGACCGCCAGCACCGTCAGTGGGGCGGTCCCCGCGCCGCCGCCGGGGCCAGGCGCTGCTGCAGGAAGTCCGCCGCCTCGCTCTGCAGCTCCTAGCGGCGGGCTTTGCACTTCCCGCACGCGGGGGCCTACGCGCACAGGCTGATGTACATGCCGATGGACATGATGCACATGCCGAACCCCACCATCGACATCACCAGCCTAGAGGGTGTCAGGGTTTAGGCAGGAGAACGGCGAAGGCTCACCTGGCTGCTGGGTTTGGTGCGAGTAGAAGACCCGACTCCCCAGCGTCAATTGGCTCCTGTGAATGTGCACAGGTTTGCCAGCATCTTTGGACAGAGATTTCTGGAGGAGTCACGACAGCTGGCTGCACCTGCGGCGAATCGCTAGCGACCCGCTGCGTGAACGCAAAGGTGGTGAATTTTGCTGCACTGCAAGGGCTGCTTGGCCATCCTGACAGTGAGGCCTGTGCCTTCCCAATGCAGCGTGATGATCAGACAGCCCCACAGATGACAAGAAGATCTGTCAAAACCCAGTGTTCTACTGCCGCGTCTAGCGGCGGGCTTTGCGCTTTCCCCTCACGCAGTACGCGGACAGGGGCAGGCAGTACTGCCTGTCGTCAGTGGAGATGGGGGAGCCCACCAACGAGAGCTTGTCCTCCGAGCAGGGCAGGAGCAGGAATTGCTGTACTGCAAGGGCAGCAGGGAGGTGTACCTGGAAGGGGCCGCAGCGCTACCGCCGGGAACGCAGCAGGGATCCTTATTGCCAGCCTCTCATTGGGCGTATGGTGCGCTGCTCAAAACGATTTATAGCATGCAAGGGCCGGTGAGGCAGATTTTTGTCTGCCCTGCAGCGGAGGCTATAATGGGACTCAAGGTCGTCAGGCAGATCCTTCTTGCGCAAATCCCCTCCGATACAATTTTGCAGGTCATCTTGCTGCAAGCTGGCAGCTGCCAGCTGGCAGGCACGAGGGCAGTGCCCTCGTGCCTGCCTTTTCCATAGCAGCTGCCTGCGGCTATCACGCACGCCGCCAAAATGACGCTTGAAACGATGGCGGTCGCCGTGGGGTTGGTGTGCCTGAAGGCCGCCGCAGTCGGCCTGCTGGTGGTGCTGGGGGTCTGCATCTTTTGGGCGATGTGTTGCAGGCTGCGAGAGCCAAAGCCCACAGCTAAGGCAAGCTGTTGCTGCAAGAAGCCCTTAATGACTCAGTCTGCTGTCATAAAGGCACGTCTTTGTCACTGCGGAGCTGACGAGGGTGCCGAGTGAGCAGCGGCAAATACGACGGGAAAAGCAGGGAAGTACCAGCAGCAGCAGCTGTGGTGCTGTCTGCTACAGTCTGCAGGCTGGCCGGTGCTGATAAGATGCTGTGCACACATCAGTGCTGAGTCATGGGCTGATGTCCTGCAGGATATTATGATCCGGTCAGCATATGAACGCGACGAGCTGGGGCTGCGGTGAGCTTCTCTGCAGGTGCGAAGAAGCCTGGCGCTTCATTCTTTGCTGCCTAAATCGAGCTGCACGATGTATGCATGCTGCATGCATGTTGACGTGTGTGTTGCAATCAGTTCCGATTTGCAATCAGTTCCGATTTGCAATCAGTTCCGATTTGCATGACTGGCTACTAGCCGTATGGCAAGGACAAGCGCCTTTCGTTTTGGGCAATGAGCTTCGGTGCATGCGGCAAAATGAAAAACAGAGAGCTTGTTGTGTCCGCAGCGCCAAGTTCTCCTACGCCCGCACAACTGCCCGGTAATATCGCACGAACAGCTGCTCCCTTCTGCATCCTTCTGTTTGAAGACTTCTAGAATCGAGGCTGGATCCAGCTGCCATTATGACAGCCACATGACAACATGCAATGCACGTTGCATTGCTAATTGCAGCGCCGTCAGTGCGACTACTGCAGCGCCTGGCGGCACTTCGAAGCAAGCACCTCAACTCTGGTTCACGCGGGGTGCGTACAGCATCTCAGTGTCGCACCTGGAATCGTGCAGGTCCAGCTGCCGCCACGTCATGCGCATGCGCAGCCATACCACGGTCTGCGTACGCTCACTCAAGCCAACGACCTGCCGGTATCTCCTCGTTGGCTCATCCGGACGACATGAATTGAGGATGGGAAACATGAGTTTAGGACCGTCTGGAAGATCGGACACCTACTAGGACAATGCCGCATGAAGAGCAGGCTCTACAAGGATTTGCTGTGGTGTACCTAGCGGGTTTACTGCACGTGATATAGGGCAGTGCAAAAGTTTTGTAACGAGGGAGAAAATGCATAACTCCTTGCCCACGGCGACGATCGCCGTGCGCGACCCAGAGGCGTGCAAATCTGAGCCACATTTTGGATACTAGATGGGTTAGAGAGGCTGCAGGAGCGAGCGCTAGGCCCAGAGTGCAAGTTGACGGAGTAGGGTTATTTTAAGGCCGG
>JAABUL010001634.1_pt1 | contig 41148 bp, 43 predicted proteins | sample 5559151 | NCBI WGS metagenome assembly JAABUL01 (sample SAMN10711876, study PRJNA513368) | rock metagenome | isolation source: Antarctica rocks | place: Antarctica: Victoria Land, Pudding Butte sud | reverse complement strand
CCTTCCCCCACCCAACAACAACAACAACCACCAACCCCCCACGCGCCCAAATCCCATCCAGCGACCCCATCTCCAAGCTGCCCCCAACCCGCGTGCGCGAAATGCGCGAAGGCTTCCAGATCCTCGACCGCGACAACGACGGCCTCGTGAACCGCGACGACGTCGTCGACATGCTCACCCAACTCGGTCAGCCCTCCTCCGCGAGCGACATCACGCCCTTTTTCCCACCGGGTGCGCCGCAGACGCTGCCTTTGCCCACGTTTCTCTCGTCGCTGTCGTCGCTGCTGGCGCCGCTGTCGCAGCAGACGGAGTTACTGAATGCGTTTGCGGCGTTTGACGATCATGATTCTGGGGAGATTGATGTGGGGGAGTTGAGGGATGCGTTCCTGAATACGGCGCCGGAGGTTGGCGAGAGGGGGGTGAGTGGGAGGGAGGTGGATGAAGTACTGGGAGGTTTTGTGGGGAGGAGGGCGTTTGGAAAGGAGAATCTTGGGGGTAAGGTCGGCGGTGGGGGTGGTGGACGAGGAGAGGTGTTTAGGTATCGGGAGTGGGTTGGTGGCGTGATGGGCGGAGGGGAGGAGAGGAAAGAGGAGGAGAAATAGCAGGGACGGGATTGGCTTTTCGATGATAATCTTAGAAGACGAGTTGTACGATGTTTATTAGCAATGATAAGGGTATCAGCACGAATCCTTCTCCACCAAGCCCAGCAACCAAAGTCAGAGCCAAAGCCAAAGCCAAAGCGAGAGCGAGAGCGAGAGCGAGAGCGAAAGCAAATACCCTAGCCTAAGAAATCTTGCGTAAAAGCGAAGACGCCAGCCAGGTATCGTACACCATAGCGACATACCAGCCATTCACTCGTCTCGTCAACCGTTGGAGGTCCGTATCCCATCAGGTTTTCATCTCGTCTCCCTCTTCCTAGCCGTTTCAACCTTCTTCAACGCTAATTCTTCCATCTGCTTTTCTACGTCCCTTTCCCGGTCTACCACCTCTTCCTCTATTCCAGCGTCCGCAACGACCTCCTTCATCCCCTCCTCATCCCTATCAGTGGCTGCCAACCACCCCAGTAGACCTGCTAAGCTCTTCTTACGGTGCGCAAATTCAGCCATACATCGTGGACAAATTCTCAACATGCAGAAGGTACACCTCCAGCACTGTGCAATTGAACTGTCTCCACAGGTCATACAAGGGACGGGGCAGTAGGTATTCGTTGATGGGAGGATGGATCTGTGATTCTGATAGCATTGATGATGCGTGATAGTCAGTGGCGGTGCGACAATTGGTACGGCGCCTTCCGGGAAGGTCTTAGGGAGATGAATGCGTGAGCCTATGACTGATTGCCTCGAATTAGTTGAAGGATCATTGGCGGAGCGCGAATGGGACGACGTGGATGAAACGCGAGATGTCGGCGACAGTAACGGTGGCGAAAGTGTCTTTTCGCGGTTCGTTACCACTTCCAAAGGTTTCAGTGTGCTTGCATGGGACGTCACGGGTCGTATGGTCTCGGCTAAAGTGCTGGACCTTCGGTCCTGCGGCTCTGTGAGTGTGCTTGCTCGATGCGACAGGTTGTGCTGCTTGAGATCCACTGTCTCGAAATGCGAATTATTAAGGTGGAGCACAGTCAGTGAAGAGCGACGGCGTGGCACTTTCACTTGGACCGAAGAGCCCCGAGGGGAATATGTTGCAGGTGGTGGCCTATTTTCTAACGATGGGTCATGCGATGACTCGGATGGTTTCTCCTTCTCCCACGGATTATCGAACTTCGTCTGACTCTTTTTGTTCCTGATCGAGAGAGGTTTTCTAGCAATGGTGGACGCTTTGTTGCCCATGCTTTCCGACAGTGAAGAGGGACTATCCTCAAGAATGTTGCAGTGTCTCGCTGGTGATACTGTTGTAGGATGGCTTGATATATTTGAGATGCCACTCAGGTCAGGCGTGAAGGAACCGGCACTTGAGCTGTATGAGCGACGTGATACAAGCCCTGAAGGTGCCGCTAGCTCCGTAACTGCCGGTGGTGGAGGAGGTGTGCATTGGTCTCTCAAAGTCCCATACAATGAGTTAGATGGTCTCAAAGTGTGAATTGGCGGCTGCGAGATGTTCGTTGAAAGCGTAGCAAGCGGCCGACGGGAGTTGCGTGCGAGGTCTCTAATTGATGAGATGCCGAATGATCTATTCGAACGCTGTGGTGTGATAAGACTAGGCACCGACCTACTGAAAGACTGCCGCCGAAGCCATTGCGGAGGGGAATCGGTGGCTGGGCTCGCATGAGTCGAAGGCTCGTTGTCCTGATTTTTGAGGCGTCGTCGCCCCTGCATGGTTGGGGCGTGTGCCTTCCAGCTTGATTGACTAGAGATTTCATGCACTCTGGGGGAAAAGTATAGAGGATGATGCTAAAGCCTTCGAAATTGGAAGTCGTGCAGCGCAGTGACTAGCAAGAGGAAGTGTGTAATTAATTTAGCTTTTCTTAGAGGAAAATTGGCAGCATTTTCAAATGGCAGGAGCGAAGCGAAAGCCGTACCTTTCCCAGCTACCACATCAATGCAGCAAAAACAAAGCACAGCCCGCCAGAAATGGAATTCTATTTTGAATTAGTCACTTTCGAATGATTTTCGAAGCGGAAGACAATTTAGCACAGGTTCAACTACGGTGACTTCTAACAGTGCTCAGAAAGTACATATTCTCGGATCTGTGAGATCTATACGGGTTCGGAAAATGCGAAGAGGCAATGCTCAGGAAGTGAATCAGTTGCTTATCTGGTTCTTTGGAAGTGAGAAAGGTATGAACACTGCGCTGCTGTTAGCCATAGGCATAGCTTGCATCCTAGGTCACGCAGGACGGTTGAAAGTACAATCAAGAATAGCTGGTGTTGTCTCTGCAGATACCTACGGCTGAATGGTAGTTCAGCTACAAACCACTCTCGCTCACTGATTCCACACCGGACTTCTCTTGCCTACTGGGCTCAACTGAGCGAGGTTTCCAACCAGAGGACTAGCCGGATCGCGCTGACTGCCATTGCCGGAACTGCCACTACCGCTGCCACCGCTCCGCTTCCTGCCTCTCTCACGAATTTGCTCAACTGCTCTTACTGGCATTGGTGGAGCAGGGTCTTCGTCATCAAAGTCAGCGTAGACACTGTTGCCGGAGAGCATTGATGTAGAGCGTGGTCGGCGATCGTTGTGTCGCAAGGAGCCGGAGTGGCTGCGAAGACCGCTGGGCTGATCTGGGGAACCGAAAGCAGGGAAACGGAAAGGCTGTGGTATCGCACGGTAAGGTACGGTGCCAGGAAGATCGCCCTCTGGGGTGAGAGGCCGCTCGAAATTTGAGTCGTGGATCATTTGCTGCTCGTTAAAGGCATTCTCAACCATTTGAGCTTGCAGCCATGTCTGTTGCCTCAGATAATAGCTTTCTGAAATAGCTGCCTGGTAGTTGGTCATCTGATCATGGCCCCTCTGCTCGTACTGCAAGCGTTCCAAGTCTCTCGCGACTTGCTCAGAGTTCTTGCGCTGCCTCTCATCAAGACCTTGGGTTGTGGCTGACTCCAGCTTGACGTGCTGTTCGCCGAGCTTGGCTTTTCGGCCAAGCAATCGTTCGCGCTTTTGCTGAGTAGCGATAGCTTCGTTTTGCGCAGAAGACTTCTCACGGTTCGCGGAACCTTTGCTCCTAAAGAAGTCCTCTCTCATGATTGACTGCTGAATTTTCGCCTTATCCCAGCCAGCTTTCTTTTCTTTGGACAACCTCAAGTCTTTTTCAGGAGCGCACCCCAGTGATTCAATCTCCTGAGATATGTAGTTTACGGCATCATCCGCTTGTCGAGTATGTTGATTCCATTGCAGATGGCGGTTGATGTGTGCCTTATCCTCTCCACCCAACTTAGAGATCTTAGAGCTGAACACGTCGATTTCTTTCTTGAGCGTCGTGAACGATGCCTTATTGTCTTTCTTACTCCTTTTCTGGCGCGCTTGGGACTCGAGGAAACCGGACTCGAAGGCTGAGATTGAGTCTTTCAGAGTTGTTGTAGGGTTCTTCGGTGAGGAAGGGCGATGATTTCGATGAGGGGACGCCGTCAATGATAAATTGGAATCTAAGATCATATCAGCAAGGTCATCGAAATAGAGCCAAGGATGTTCGAATCACCTCTCTCTGCAACGAGCAAGGGTGGTGTGGTCACGATCGCAGAGTGCATAACCACACCATCCTCGCTTCGGACGAAGCTGCATTTGTAGCTAGAGGACGGCGTAAGGCCAAAGACCTCGCCAGTCCACTGCCCATCTGCGCTTTCATCCTTTACGCTGTTCTTTTTAATTGTCGTAGATGTCCAATCAGTATCATTGATACGCACATAAAACGGCTTTGAACGATCGATACCAGCACTAGCAGTGATATTAGACGCCTCAATATCGGTTTCCGTAGATTGTGGGACGTTGAAATAGCTAGTATCGAATCGAAAACTAGTCGGCAGCACGTTTGAGACCCAGACACAAGCATCTTCGGCCTCGAATGGCGCACTCCCAAGATTTCTCGTATCAGTAGCACCGGATCCTGCAATTTCCGATTGATTGTGGGACTGCTCATACTCTCGGAGGACAGTGACTTTTGTGTGAGCAAACGCGGCCCAGAGAGGCTGTTGACTTCTGACGTATGTTCCCTGCTTTCGCTTCTTCTTGCCACTTGATATCTTGTCTCGGTCCTTTGCACTCGCAGACGGTAATTTCAACGTGATGTCTGCAGGTTGCACGACAGCTGGAACATTAGCCTCTGACGGAATCTTTGGGCGGACAGGGGACCCAGCAATGACCTCGGGGCCCGTTTTTCTGTTTACGGACAATTTCTGGGCATACTCTCGTTTTTGATACCATCTCCGAGCAACATGAACCAATCCTTGAACTAATATATGAAGGGCAATCAGTATACGAAACCAACCGCCTGGAGATCGAGTTGGAATAAAATCGTTTCCAGAAAACAATGAAGGGCTTTTAGACACATAAGGTATTGACGACAGAATTGCAGACCAGTCATAGCCAAAGATTCGTTTCGGTATCCATTGATGCCGAGCCACGTGACTGGCCGTAACAATAGACATGCAGAGCAGTGTACGATCAGAGCCCTTTTTCTTGCTAGCAGTCCCCCCTCCAAGGGTCGTCGCAACTACTGCCTGTGCCAGCTCGATAGAAAGAGTCTTCATCGGTGTCCATATCACAAGCCAGAGTATCAACCCGATGACATCGGTCAAGAAGATGGTAGCTAGCGAGGGTGTACCCCCGGAGCCTTGAAAAATCTCGTGGAATGTAGTGGGTAGGGAGGAGGCACCGGTTGGGGTAATGAAGGTGAGCACGGCGAATAGTGCGTTTGTGACTGTTAGTAACGTTGGAGGTAGGGAGAGGAGGAAGATGAGGATCGCGATTGTATCACCGAGGGGACAAGATCGGAGAATGGTGAGAGCGAGATGCCAGATGCTGTTGTCGTGAACCATAGGAATCTTTGCGGCGTTGACGTCGATTTTGCGATAGGTGTGCTCGACGGAGCCGTTGGCATGACTGGCTCCGTTAGGCAGAACCTCTAGACTTTCTGTTCGGATTTCCAACGGTCCCTCCTCACGGTCATCTCTTGTTTGAGAGCCACCTTGAACCGTCGATATTGTCCCGGATGTCCGTCTGTCAGGCGGCAGAGTTGTCGAGTGCGCGGCTGGGGTTGGAACGGGCACGCCGTTGGCTTGGGAGACTCCCTCGATGCTCCCATTGAGATGACCATTCGACTTTTGCTTCGTGATTCTCTTGCCGGGCGCGACGACGCCGTTCTCATGACGGGAGTTGTGCTGATTCCCTTTCTTTAAGGCACGCGGCATAGGTGGTAGATCCGCCTACTCCGAGGCTTTTCCGCCTGCTACTCAAGCTCGCCGGTCACTCTCATCTACTGCGACGGGAATTTCAAGGCAGGCGATTGCAGCTGGTAGATGTTGTTTTGCGACCCAGCTGCCGGTCGGTATCATAAGTGGGGAGATAAATGAAATGTTAACGGGGTTGCGTGTGGTGCGCCTACAAACGGCGCGGTTTCCGAGACTCGGGTAGAATATCATCTAATTGATTAGATGTTTGTTTTAACATGCATTCATGCAAATATTCTATCACACTCCCACAGTCTTACGCTGTTTTTCGACTCTTCTGCTCCACCTGCCTGATCAACGGCTCAAAAGCGGAGACGTCAACCTCTTCTGTCCAATGACTTGCAAAGGCCACCGCATTAACTTTGGAGCAGACCTGGCTAGGTGATCTTCACGCATATTCCAATAGTTAATGCAGATCGGTCTTCGGCACTCTTGTGACAGAGAAGGTTCGGACGCTTGCGGAAGGAAAGCACGCTCCCATAGGAGAATGTGATAGCTGGACGCAAGGCTACGCTTTTCATACCACGGTATAGTGTCATCTAGCCATGCCACTAGAGCCCACACACTTGTAACACTGATCTGCTTCAACGATTGAAGATCACGTGCAGTCCTGAATGGAACTACTGCCGGCGATCGCAGCGTCGTTATGTGCTGAAGCTATGTTCAATGAACCACTGGATCATGGAGAAGGGAGCAGCATGAGATGCCGTGCACACCAGGTTTTCTTCTTGACCCAGCACGCCAAGGTATTGCAGAGATCGATGAGACACCTCGCATGAGCGGATTACGCTCGGACAAAGGGCTCTAGCGTAAAGGGCGTCCGATGTGACGGGAGAGGGAGTGCGCCGGCCCACATTGCTTGTACTCTGGCAGACCCATCGTAAGGTGGAGAGCATGAAGATACAACGCTACTGCTACTCAAGTCAATACTACTTCATACAGATAATTTGATCAGATGCAGGGACAGCCTGCCACGAGTAACGCCATTGTTCTATGCCCAGATTCTAATGCAGTGCAAATTAGAACTGCGATGGCCATCACTTTCGCGCCGTGGTGGTAAAACGAGAAGCCTGGGAAGTCGGTGTGGCCCACAACGCCGAAACAAGATCGAGTCTACAGGTTACGGTTCGACCATCTCACCCATGAATAAGGCCAGAGCAACGGAAGAAAAGATGATTGGTGGTCCCAATAGGATGCCTATTCCTGAAGTCAACCTCTAGCTCTATGCCGTTCATATATCACAGTCCCTACACTGAAGAAGCCGATTACTGCAATCTATGATCTCTCTCAAGCTGCCAAGAAACCAAATGTCTTCACGAAACATCCATAATGTATCTGGGGTTACCTGCTCTAGAGCTCGCTCCTTGTCAGCTCTATAACTTCATCCATTGCCATGCTAGAATACCTATTTTGAACAGATGAAAACGTTTAGCATGAAATCATTCGTGAACTATCATATGGCCAGCCCATAGCCTCTTCCATTAACTTCATACCACATATGTATACCTGAGAAATCTGCTTTTGATACTTGCACTTAAGCTGCGAGAAAGAAAATTCAAGGCTTTTTGCAGCTAATGTACCATCGAGCCTGCTTTAGGGGCTTGAAAAGGTCTGTCAAACACAGCTGGACTAGTTGCCTGCTCTTATCATAGGATTGGGAGGTCGCCCCTTAGGTGAATAACCCTAGGATCCCAGCATTTAAGATACCGGAACCCAAGCCAATACACTTTATTGAGGGCGCAGAGTATATCTTGGGCTTTTCGTCATATTTTGGCTTTAAGGTATGTCGACGTCGTCCTATTTAGAGCGATGACCTGGTTTTCATGCGATCTCAAGTCAAGTGTACATATTCGTGTTGTATGACCTCCTTATAAGTGTTCCTCCTATCAAATGCCCGTCTTCGTTCTCGGAAAGTTGTAAATACCAACCCAAAGTATTCCATAAGCGCCACGTTGTGGGTGGGAATGAATGAGTTGTGGGAGCTACGATCGGTCTCGAGAAGCTTTGCTGATCGGGTCGTTGAGGTTGCCGGGAGGTCTGTCAAAGTGAGAACGCTCTATGCCCATCCGATTAAACTCGTAAGATCTCTGATCCAAGGACTGATCGTTTGGATTTCAGGCACTTGTGGCTGAAATTGTATGTTCAGAGGACGCCCGTGTGCGTATTGCTTGCTGTTTCCCAGGGTACGTTCGAGGAGTGTCTTCAGCCCTTCGTGCTGGGAAATAGCCCATTCTATCTGGGATACATCATGAAAATACCTGAAGCCCATGCAAGGCCTCAACTTCACCTCCACCGTTTTGAATGCGGCTAAGTTCCGAGGGTCTTTGAAGAATGGCATTTCGTCCCATGGAAGCTGGCTAGGCCAGCAGTTTGATATGACAATACGCAAGATTCGCTGGGAAGCATGGTGGACCAGCAGTTCTTGGAAGACCACACTGTAGATACGACAATTATAAAATGCCATATCATAGTTGAGCTCGACGTGACGCATTCGAGACCACGATATAGACTGGGATTGCGCGATTTGGTGAGTGGGATTCTGCCCATATAGCGGTAAAGTCAATTGCACCCTGAACTTGCATTTTGCGTAGAAGATATCCGATGCTTCAGCTCTGGTAGCTTTAGAAGTCTCGAGAATGCCGATACTGGCAACGTCGTAAGCTCCTCCGCTCGACCACCTCCTATATGTCTGATACTGTGGGAGCGTCCGCTTTGGGAAAGGAACCAAGTATTTTTCGGCGAAGACGTGGCGGTATATATGATCTCGGATTTCCTGTGGGAAGCTGTTCAGCTTTCCCACTTCTGCGCTATGGTAGTGTGGAGTTGATTGATGCATGTCCTGCTGATTGTGACAATATGCTAGCGACAAGCAGATGGCATGTAGCAAAGACCGACTGTGGATTGGAGGTAAGATCTGCGAATCTTGATGAGTTGGATGAGATCCCGGCGTTTCTGACAGTATTGGGGGTTGAGAACCGTAAGTACTTATATACTGAGTCATAGCCGGCCGTTGGATGCTTGGCTTGAACTATTGGACCCTTACGACACGTGGCGGGCTTCCACATACCTGATTGCGATCAAAAAGTCCTTATTCGGAGAAGAAGGGCTACTTATTGAAGTCGCTGGTCATAGCCGTATTGCTGGACTTTGGTTCGATACCGTTCTCTGCGTCACACCCTCATTAGTAGTGTTGTACCTCAAGACACAATAAAATCCACTCCGTAAAGTGCAGCATTCTCCACCAGAACTGCCACTTCCGACGTGGAAATATTCTGACATGGTAATGAACCAATGTGATAGCCGTCGACCTTGAGATTAGGCAGTACCAAGAGGTTGGTGTCGCATCTTCGGTAGCGTTCTACCCACGCAACTTCTATGACAAGCTCGGTATCACTGAGCCAATCACGCCACGTCTTTCAATATGATGTTGACATCTCTCAACCGGGTGCCTTCTCCACTCTCTCTTAATTATGGGTCTGTTTGTGCGAAACATGACTTGGGTATCCGACACTGACCGCCACGCCTACAAGAGCAACATGTCAGTCAACTACGCCTTATAATACGAGCTGTCGTACCCGTGACCCGCAGCTCACCTGTCCCCAAACGTCTAGGTTCACCCGGCCCACCGCGATACTCACTGGGATTGGTGATGAATCAGTCATAACCTCAAGAGCTAAAGCACCACTCTGCGCGGCGATCCCTACTATCGCCATAAGAACTTTGGGCCGTTGGTCTTTGTCAGACTTCAACGCCCCTAGAGGTAGGTTTGGGGAGCTGAGAGAACACGCGTCATCAGACTTCTGGTGACCGTAGCTGTCGGTCTTCCAGATGCCCTCCGTAGAAATTGTCATGTCGTCGCCTGCATCGGTCATCGGGGTGCATACACTGAGCCAATCGAAGCCTACTTTCAGCGTTTCAAGAGAGACGTTGGTGGAAACCGTAACGCTGGCACTTGTGGTAGATTACTAGAATACCCAACATAATTTATCTTTTGGCGAGTATATGATTTTTTGCTATTATTTTTGAAACGAAAGCTATTCCGCAGTAGCATAGACCGTGGCTTCAAACATACAGCATCGCAAGCTGACCTCGTTTGATGGCTTGGACTCTCCGCATTTGAATCTAGAGTGGTTCCGGACGGAGGTTTGTGCCACTGTATGGCCTTCAAAGCAGTTGCATGACCTGTAATGGCCGGCGGTGGTGTGATACCCGTTCACTATGGCGGAATTGTGATGACAACCCTGCCCTCTACCTGGTATGCCGCCAACTTCCTCAGCACGTCGTCTAAGTCCTCGAATGCTCTGACCTCGACGACAGGCTTCACCTTTCCCTGCACCGCCATCTCCAAGAGCTCCTCCAAGTGTTTTGGCGTACCGACGCTGGAGCCCACAACTCTCAACGCCCTTTTCAACAATTCAAATGGACTCACAGGTAGGTTCTCCGTTACCAAACCGACGCATACTAGAGTACCGCAATTCCGCAGCAGTCGAATAGCTTGTGCGTAACCACCTGGTCCCGCAGTACAAACAACGGCATGAGCACCATACCCATTTGTCAGCTGCTTGATCGCGGTTTCGACGTCATCCGATTTAAAGTCCAAAAATGAGGTAGCGCCCAACTTCATACATAGATCTCGTTTATGTTCTCCTGTATCAATTGCAATCACCTTCAGGCCCTTCTCCCTCGCAATCTGCACACCGAGATGACCCAATCCTCCACCAGCTCCCATCAGCACAAACCACTCTCCTGCCTTGAGGCCTGCTCGTGAAATCGAGCCATACATCGAGAGTCCAGCACACAACAAGGGCGCCACGATTACATCCTCGAGCGCTTCGGGAATCATTGTCAGCCCTTCGACTGGAGAGAGTGTGTATTGCTGAAAGGTGCCAGGAACATCTCGGCCCGAGTTGTGCTGGTTGGGACACGCAGTAACATCCACAGCACATATCTCGCAGTGATTGCAGTAGGTATGGAGCCATTTCACACCCACACGCTTCTGGAAAAGGTCGCGGGGAACATTGGTCCCCAGTTTGACAACGTGACCGACCCCTTCATGACCACCGATATCAGCGGTCATTGGAGTATTGCCGAACATGTTGTGGACATCGGAGTGGCAAACACCGCTGCAGGAGAGTTTGATGAGCACTTCACTGGATCCAGGGACAGGAACTGGAATGTCATTGCGGATTTTGATACGTGCATTAGGGCCACGTTGATCTATCCAGGCTCCAGATTGTGTGTGAATTGTTTCAGCCATGATCGCCGTGTAAAGGAAATGGGCGTGTGCCCTGCTAGGGAAGGAATGGAGTTCATCTTCTACGTTGCAGATAAAGTCAACTGAGGGGTAGAAGCACTATGATAAGGACAGAAGCAATCATACCACGAAGCGGCTTGGGGCGGGCGAGTTGCATATCACGTGACTCTCCACGTTATCGGTAACCCTAATCTCTCATGTGCATGCTATACCTTCGTCCTGGTTCGATGCCTCCAGCACTTCATACGCCATTTCTAACCCTCACCACTTTACGACATTCTCGGTCACACCTTTGGGCCTCAAAATGGCGCTCGACTTCGACTTCCGCCATCTCTGGTGACCCTGTCGATGCGACTATCACAGCAACCCTCCCATCCCGATGGCTTTCGGATCTCAAACAGCGCATTGGCTACTGCATATCCTTCGGTCTCAGTCATGAGCAGAATATCGAGGCTGGAGCTATATCCAAGGTCGTAGCGCAAGATTGGAGGGAGCTGGTTGCGGGGAGCGAGGGATTCTTGACAGGAAAGGGCAGGGCCGGGTTTGAAGGTAGGGAGGTGGTTTGGGGCGAGATGGTGAGTCAAATAAGAAAGTGATGTAACACAGGATGAGAAACAAAGAAGGAGAAAGTGTATGAATACTGGCTGATATATCGATTGGGTATGAGTAGGACGTCATGGTGAGCCCTCTCTTCTGCTTCGGTTCCAATCTACGAAGGTGCAATTCGATTGCAATGACAGCAACCCCATTCTCATGCCTTCTCATGTCTACGAAATGGTCTTGCCCCAATAATCTGAATAGCGTTCAACCATTCCCCAAGCATTCACAATCATCCAGGACATGCTCTGACCATGCCAAAAGGGTACAAAACCACCACCACCCAAAACCCACCCATCTCTCTAACACCACACCAAAGGCCATGTGAACAACGTAACCTACATCCGCTACGCCGAATCCGGCCGCATAAACTGGGCCCAAAACTTCGCCAACCACATCGACCGCGCACACAAGAAAGAATGGTCCGAGCTGTGGACCCCCAAAGGCGACGGCCTCATCCTCCGAAGCATGAAAACCGACTACAAATTCGTAAGCTCCCCAAACCCAAGCCATAACCACATCTAATCCACCCACCCAACCCAGCCAATGGTCTGGCCCGACCGCATCGCCGTCTACCACAAACTCCGCTCCGCCCCCACCCCCTCCACAGACTCCTTCATCCTCGACGTCCTGATCCTATCCGAGCGGCATCAGCGGCCAGCCGCACGATGTGTAGAAGATATCGTCGTGTACGATTATAAGCGCGGGCAAAAGGTGCCGTTGCGGGGGTTCATGGTGGAGAGGTTTCTGGAGACTTTTGCGCTGCAGGAGGAGGCGAAGGCGAGGAATGGGAGGAGAGTGAGGGAGTTGGTGGGGAGGGTGGAGAGGTTGGAGAAGGGGAGTTGGGGGAGGGAGGGGGCGGTGGAGGATATGGGTGGTGGGGAGGGGTGAGGGGGTGCTAAGGTAGACAATCGTTGATCCAAGGCAATTTGTTTCTATATTGATTATCAGTGTCTGCGAATTGAGAACACTTTCCCTGCGTAGCTTTTGAAATCTTTCGTGGGGACACCAGTATGGATCATGAAGATTGAAATGGGCTAAGGACTTCTTCCCATCGCAATGGAGACATTCGTGGCACTTCACGTGAGCACATCAAGTCACACGGAGCGGTCCTCAAGCCACTGCAAAAGCGCAAAAGGCTCATGAATAGCAAAAGCTTCATTATTCTCAGCTTACAATCTCCTAATGATGATCGCTATGATGTGAAATGAGTCGTACGATCTTCGTAAAACGCCCCGGCTCAAATATGCAAGCATAACCCACCAGTGTCCATATGATAATCTCCACCCATGCAGAGCCGCTTCTATTCAAACTCCACCCTCTTCGCCTCCTTCGCCTGCTTTGCTTGCGCCCGCTCAGCCCTCCTTCTTCGCCGGTTATTGGCATAATCCGCACTGGCCTCGGTGGTATTCCCATCATACGTACCCGGACTCCCAACACTCATCGCTCCCGGCGGCCTCAGCCCGGACGAGCTCTCGGGAATTGGTGGCGGCGCTGGCACATTGGGAAAGGCATTTGGATTGCTCTGGGCTTGAGCTTGGTTTCGCGCTTCAGCAAGCCTTTCACTCTCTATTCTCATTGCTTCTGCTCGCTGTCGGTCTGCCAGTTGATTCCTCCGGAAGCGCTCTGTAGTACCGTCCGTGCCGCTCAAGCTGCTGACGCTATCGCCTCTACGCCGCTTTGAGGCATCTCTCAAAGCCCGGCGCGCTTCTCGCTCAGCTGCGGCTTCTGCTTCGGGAAGACGCCGGAGAGTCACATGTCCGCCAGCATCATGCAGCTTGACTTTGACGCTTACGGGGGTTGAAGCAGCCTTGCTTTCCTCACCTCCGCTGGCCGATTGGCGGCGATTGGACCGATCTCGTCGACGTGAAGATGCTCCAGCAGCTGCAAGATCCATCTGACTCTCCTGTCGATCGCGTGACCCACGACGACGACTTCCCATCTCAGCAGCCGCGAGTCCAGCTGCTCCGCCAGCGAGACCCGCTGCTGCTGCGTCGCGACCTGCATGATGGCGCCAGTGACTTCTACCATCGTCGCCAATGTAAACCTCAGAGCCGGAAGATTGATCATGAAAGAGACCACCATGTCGATCTGGTGGTATTTCCGGCATTGGGACTTGTCCATTACGTGGGATACCGCCAAGTGGAAGCTCTTCCACTGTGCTTCGGTCACGACCATGACCAGCCAATGCTGCTCTGCCGGGTGCACCGGTGCCAGCCCCACCTCCAGGATACACGCCGGCCGGGACGGGAGGAATACCATGAGAGGTACCAGGATGGCCACCAATGGAACTTGTGTCGCTAGTCAATGTTGACTCTCCGGGCGGATGACGGCGAGGAGAGCGGCCGTCGCCCGTAAGTCGGTTGCCGTGCGTTCGAGCATATTGCTCTTCCTCAAGCCGCCGATCTCCATTGCGAGTTTTGCGTCTATTCCAGATACTGCGGGCCAGACCCAGAGCCCCAAGAGTTGCAAGACCGTCTCGTAACCCGTGACCTTGTCTCCGTTGGCCACTGGCGCTTTCGAAGCTTCTGTTCGTGTACGATGATACACTTTCTGGTCGTTGGAGCGGCGGCCGTACAGCAGGCGGCAAAGGCTGATTGAGAGGATGCTGATTTGCCGGAAGAGGTTGGTTGAGAGGAATAGGGCCACCAGGTGGAGGTCGACCAGCTGGTCCGTCATATCTGCCGTCATTGAATCTATCGTCGTTTATCGCAGCGGCCCCTCCAAGTGGAGGACCATAATTGCCAGTATCGCTATCGCGGTCTCGATATCGTCGGTCAAAATATCTTGTTACTAGTCCTGCAAGCCCAATGGGCGCCGCGATCCGTAGTAGCCTGTCCTCCCAGATTCCATCTCGGTCCAGATCGTGCCCATATTGGGAGTACTTTTCATCTTCAACATAGGAGCCGGAAGGTCGGTGAGATTCAACAACCTCTGGACCATCGCCTTCACGTTTTGCTCTCCGGCCTCGTATCCGATCAAGTAGCCAGTAAGCACCTGCACCGGCTAGTGCACCTTTCACTACATTTCCTGATCGTCCGCCGGATGTTCGCCTCTGCCGTCGTTCGTCCACAACACTCCCAGTACCATAGCTGTACCGACTATCGTAATCGCTTCCACCCCGTCGCTCTTGGAGGTAGGACAATATGAAGTAAGTTACGAGAAGCGCAAAAACAGCCAACGCATATAATATAAACAATGTAACAGGAGATCCATAAAGTGTAAGCCCTAGCGGTATCTGTGCGAGTCCCAGAAGAGCAATCATGCGGCCAATCCAATGATGAAACTATCGTTGTCAGTGACTGTTTTCGTGGTAAAGATGAGGCCGAAGTGTACCATAATCTTCAAAGGTTCATAGATTCTTCTCTTCATCTTCTCTTTGCGATGGACCCACCAACCTCCAATAGCCTGAAACCATATCAAAACATAGATTGCCAGCCCAATACCATGATGCGGATTGGTCAGACTCCTCTTCGGTCCGACGGCAGACCAGCCTAGTACGAAGACGACGGTTGAGAGCAATACGGTCAATATTTGTAGCCATATGTGATATCTCAAAGCCATTCGCGGGTTGCGGCCGTAGAAGCGTACTATCATGATGGCAGAAGGGATGATGAGAAGGAAGGTGATTGCCGCAATGATTCCATGGGCTCGAATTAAATTATGATATTGAGGCAGTTCTCGGAAACGGTTGCCCATGCCTGTCGTATGTCAGAAACGATTCCACGTGGAACTGGAATGTACATGTGGCATACCGTTGTACTGGGTCGTGGCTAGGTTGAGACCTACCAGATTGGGAAGCAGAAACGTATTCTTCGTAGCGTCCCATGTTCCATCGCCCACGGACATTGTTCCTGAGGTGTACGAACTGCTGCCGGCCGGAGCCAGCTGCGGAGATGGTGGCATGGTGCCTAGCTACAGGTTGATCCCTCTAAAGATTAGAGATCTCGGGATCTCTTGATCCTAAGGAGCTCCCATGCGACAGCTCAGATCCCAAACTTGCAGCGAACGAGAGATACGTCAAGATGGTAGTAAGAGCGGCTGGAATGTGGATTGGGGTGGGGAGATTCGGCACAATTTTCCTCTGAGAAGCAGAATAAGAGCTTGTGCCTGCTATCGCAAATGAATTGAATGTCGTCTGCCTCTTTACCATATGGTGTTCGGGGCCTAATAATTTCTTGATTTCAGAATCTGCCAGCTCTTGGAACAGCTTCCCCTTGTTGCGGCTGATCGCCACTGCCTAGCAACGGACCAAAATCAACATGCCACCATGCCTCATGCCAAGCATTCTTATCGATTAGATAGTGTCTACGATTGATATGCGCTCCTCTGCTCTGCTACTTTTCCATTGTTCCGGTATTGCCCCTTCGTATATTTATCCTGCCCATCGTAGGTCTGATACTGTCGTCAGTAGAAATTTTCAAGAAATTTAGAAAAGCTGTACCAATTCTAACACCACCCAAATTCGTCAGAACTGCCACACATGAAGATAGCTTGGGTTGAAGACGATGTTTAACGGCAACCTACTGACAACCTAACAATTGAATTCTGCGTATTGAGGTCTCTAAATTTAAGCATCGGGTGGTCCCGAGACTCTCAATGATTTTGCAGATGGTAGACCAAGACCCCGGTTGTGGTGACCTGACAAAGACGACGGGGACGGCCATGTCTCAGGCTGCTTTTACTCCTCCCAAATCTTCAGCACATCTGGATTTGCTGCGATCCTGAACGAGTGCCGGGATTCCCTACGTTGCACCTCATGTACGAGGCGTTGTTCATATTGTCTCGCCGAGTTGCGATTCAAACTACGCTTCCAATGTGTGCACTTCCCGGGCCACAGCACAGAGAAACGAAAGCGTCATTCCTTCGTAGCGTAATGGGACGTGAGCCAAAGGAAAGCAAGGTGAGAGACACCGCGGGCTTCAACAACTCACCAAGTTCGTAAGCTTCTTTGACGTTGACAAACGGAGATCCATCGAAGCTCCAATGCTCACAGAAAACTCGAGCCCAAAAGCGGTTAGTCACCTATCGCAGCCCTCAACCGCCACTAACCATGCACGACCAGGCTTGATCACCTTTAGCTTATCCAATCATATCTTGATAGCGCCCATCCCCACCGTTGACCATGTCAGCTCAGCGGCTACCATGCAGCTTCAGTGTTTCATTGGCGCTGGCTCCGAAGCCCAAATGCTGCCGTCTCCCCAACTTCAAGTGGGCGACAACTACCTGTCTTTCTACTTCATTGCTTCGCCTTTGCACTCTCCATTTCGATCGATAGCATTCGGGTGACGGAGCATTCGCCGACGGTAGTGCTAGAAAGTTGAGACTTGAGCGCGCATTACACGACACTCATCATGGAGGCTCTGTCTTGCTTCTCCTCGATTCCACGGAAATGGCGCGCACCAAAAGTCCTTGTAGGCCTCTTCATATGCGAACTTCCTCTTAGTATCGCTGCTCTCGCTCTCTTCGGCATTGCACAGCCAAACCTGTATCGCACTCGGTTCTGGCAGGAAGGCTCGAACCATGGATGGAATAGCAACCCGAACCAGCTGATTTACGCATACGCAAATTACAAACCAATCAGTGCGCCATTAGCATGGAGTCAATTGTTCGCCCCCTCCAACTACAAGCTTGTGTGATATGCGATGACTTACCAGCTACAGCACTACGAACTTCAACGTTGTAATCGCCGTCCTCTCGGTCTTCCTCCTCCTATGCAAGGGCATTATGTTCATCTGCTCTGTCTTCCATCCTCTTATATCCCTTATCATCCACGCCGCCCTCGTTGCACTGTGGGCTGTCAGCATCCACAATCAAGCGGCGCCTGATATGAGTGATCCAAAGCACCCGCAACCTGGAGCGCCATGGTACATAACCAAGAGCTGTGGGCCACCAGTTAGCCCGAGTCTCTTGGGATACTGCAAGCAAGCAAAGGCGGCTTTCGCAGTGACAATCCTCATGATGTCCGTACAATCATCCCAATTCTCCGTCAACTTTCTAACGAGTTCCGTGTCATAGTACTCTGTTCATCACATATTTCGTCCTCACACTCATCACGCTCTATCCCAACAAATCATTCCGATCGGCCCGCAGCTCGAAGGTCAGCGATAAGGAGGGAGCTTTCCAGCATTACGACATGTTAGAAATGCCGCGTACGTCTGGTACAGCCGGGGGTGTGAAGAGCCCAACGACACCAAGAACGAAGGCCTTCAATACCCTTGAAGGTCATGGAAAAGCGCCTGTAAGGCAGGGCAACAAAGGCATCCCCCTTCGACATCATATTGGAATGGGGAATGAGACATATCAGGGTCCAAGCCGGGCGTAGAGAGTGTATGGTGCATGAGGGGGTCTAGGTCCATAGGCGTTTTATGGGTGCTTTCTAGAGATCCGGCGTTAATTCGAATTTCGTGCCTTCGATGGGCGGTTCGATTGGCTTGAGGCTTTTTGTCATATATCTCAGCTGGAAGGTATAATCCGGAAAAGATACTCTTTTAGTGGATGAAGTCCGCGCGCAACAAGCGACAATCCCGGAGTATTGTATTGCGCAATAATCCAACGATTCACCTCAATGTTGTGTAGAACGTTTCCAAAATCTCGTCTCCGTAGAATCTGCGACCATGTACAGCTCGAACTTGCATTGTGTGGTAGATTTGACCATCGCACCTCAATCAGACGCGTTCATTCCCCAGACGCGCTTCTGATAAAGCAGCCTTCGACAGCCAGAACACTGGGTTCATGGCTTCGAGGCCTATGCTATGTGCATCAGTCTGGGCAGTGCTCCGCTTCTGAAACGAGATCCGCCAACAGTCGTTATTCCAATTGTTATACCTTCGTTTCAACACGATGCCAGAGGATTCGGGACATCGGAACACGTTTGATTTTATCAAGATCAAGGGTGTGGAGAGATGAGATTCACTGGAATGTGAACACATGGCGGAACATAGCGGCTGGTGTACGTCATCGGGCGGTACAATTTGGGCGATTGGATGCTTCGTTGATTCCTACTGTTCTGTTCTCATCGTTGAAACATATCAGGCTGTGCACTACAGCGATGTAATCCTACGAGTCTCGGCGGCAAAGGCACGTACTGTTGGGCTGTGCGCTTCAGCGCTCCAGGACTGAGACTGGAATTACGAGAATGATGCTGCACTCTTACTTTGATCCAGTGTAGGGTATGCGACCTAATCTTCTCACAGTATCCGCAATACCGTTTTACCACCATTGACCAAGGGTGACACTGGAGTTGGGTGTGTACATTCTTGATACCGAAGTTTTTGAACAACACGATTTTCCCCCACGATGAAATCAAAATTCACCCCAGCTCGTTCCCCCCCCCCCCTTGACACTCATTGGAGACCACACCAATTAGAGATAAGCCCGTATGCTAGCTTTGTATGCGTAGAGCCGTCTTATCAGTGTCATCACAACCATGTCTTCCAGCAACACAGTAAAGGAAGAGACGCACCCAAAATCACGCGCTTCTGATGATGACTCTCCTCCCACCAGCAAAAGCTCCGAATCCTCAGCCTTCGCAGATTCTATGCCTTCCGAACCACAACCAGCTACGTATCAAGCCCATGCAGGTGACAAAACGAACGCTGGATCTACAGCGGTTCATTTCGTTTGGCCCGTTGATACTGTCGCTGCCTCAAGCAAGGAGCAAGGCGATCGTATTATTGAAGCTATAAAGGGTGTCACAGATAGGCCTGAGGAGATCCATAATTGCTTGCTAGGGGAGGTCTTGGTTTATGCCAAAGCCTCCATGACAGCAACGCAGGCTGCTGTGCTAAGGAATCACCCAGATGTAAGTGCCGTTACAAGCCATCGCGGAAACTCAAATTGACACCTCTAGATTGGGGCTGTATACGAAGACAAAGGCCCTGTGCGCCAAATGATTAATCTATAAGAGAGATGGTCTTCAGGGCATCTCAATAGCCTCACAATATCTAAGCTCCGAAACCTTCTTCACTCATCTTTAGCGATGCTATAAATGAGGGCTCGAATGGCGGGTTGGAGAGTAGTGTAACATGATAAAAAAGTCGAACGATGGTTGATACTTCCGGTAAGGTCTCGGCGAATTAGTGTACTTTGCAATGCTTCCTCTTAGTCAATCCTCGACTTTAAGGCCTAGAAAGTGGCGATTTTGTGTAAGCACTGATAGTAGACTATTGATAGGAGCCTGTAAATTATTGATGTAGTCTTACCGTTGATCTTCAAGTCAGAATCGGTTGTGAAAGAGCATGCGTCAAGCATGACTACAGGCCCAATCTATTCATCTTTCCTTCCCGTTCTACTAATGGGCGTCCTTTCGAGCCACGTTGATAATATCTCCGTTAGATCCTCTGATTCATTGAGCCTCGGAGTGCGGTAGAGTACCTCTTATGATCATTTCCAGCAGTCGGTGATTTGTGTGATCTTGTCACGGCAGGTAGTGAAGTGGATGCCAAACTTCCCGGTCGGAGACGAAGCTCTGTGCAAGACGGCAAGGTGGGCGGTGAATCTGATATGAGGGGGTGGCCGTTTTGCTACCTCTTGGAGTTCTGCTAGGAAGAAGTATGCCTTCGGCTCTTCTCAATGATATCTTCCCCCGGGGAAAGGTCCGAGTGCGAAGCTACGAGCGACTGCGTGATAGCTTTCAATGATTCGAAACTGCTTCAGTTATAAGTCGTCCTGTCTCGCCTAGGGAAGCTACCTGGATTGCAAAAGCGTCTGTAAGGTCTGAGATAAATTCCCATTGCGAGTGCCGGTGCCAGCGCCAGCGCTAGAGGCAATGTAAGGTGTAAGAGCAGTCAGGCACGGATTTAGCTTACCTTCAGAAGACAGTTCTTGGACTCCCTAGCGCGTAGTCGAGTGTCAGGCTCGGCAGTCCGGCCCTTCAGGGATAGCTATCACGGATTACTGGTCCACATCTTTATCCGAGACTCTCTCGGCTCTCAATGGTTTACATCTTGGACAATAGTCCACAGTCCTATGAACCGACGCACGGTCATCTTTGTCTTATTTACGATACCGCGGTGGTGACTCCGTATCAGTCCAATTATAATTTAGGGGCCCCTAGTATCGATATATAGGGGCAGTGCCAGATTATAATCTTTCGTTGCTGGACTGCAGAAAGTCTTGGATCGCCGAGCTTAGGTGCTCGCTTCTCTGACATCCCTGGCAATGCGGTTGACATACTCGTAATATTTGATTTGTGCTCATCCAAGAGCTCCCACTGCTGTGACTGAAGCTCTTTATATGGACGTTCTCTCATCCAGTCAGACCATTTAAACAACAACGTCCCTGGTAAGGCTGAAATTAGGCTTACGGCTACTAATGATTAGGCGTTTCGCTACTGAGGTATACCTTATAAGCTCCCTATAAGGCCCCCGTAGTAGGTACGGTCGCATATATAACCTACCCCCGCATGCACCATCACCCCTATATACACCATCCACCCTAAAGTGTATTGCCCGGGTGTATTTTCCCCGCGTAGATTTGGGCCAAATCGGTCAATTCCGGGGTTGTTTTCGGGGTGGTGTTGGGGGGCGAGGGGGGTAGTTCCAGGGGCTACTACCCGAGTCGCTTATCGATCACTAGATATAATGAATTTAGACTTTTTGCTTAGTCATTAATCACGTGACTGGGCCCAGGGCCCAGGGCCTCCAGGGCTCGAAATATACCCCGGGCATGCCTCGGGGCGTATGTCGCACGCTATGGGGCTCCCGGGGCCTGTCCGGAGCAGCCCTGAAACCGAAATTTGTTCCGGGCCGGGGGGCCATTTTCATCTTTGCAGACGTTGGAGAGAGGTAAAACAGAAGAGGGAATAGAAAAAGGGGGATAACTGCTCCTTTTTGTACCCTAATTCAGTAGCCAGTTCTGGAGCCTACCTGGAACAGGCTGTGCAAAGGCGAGCGCGTATCTTTATATTCGAACGTGAGGAGTTAGGTGAGTTGGTGGGAGTGAGCTGGGGGCAGATTTTTGTCCCCTGCCAATGCCAAGCCTCTTTACGCCAGTCGCGCGTCAACGCGGACTCCTTCAATAGACGTCGGTAACAACGACTTTTTTACAGTCTTCACATCCTCTCCCATATCGTGAAATGGAGTCGAAGATGGAGTCGTTCGAAAGAATATATCTAGATCTTTCAAAACAACCAGGGAAGTGCCGCATAGCGGAATCCGGGGTGGGTTGGAAACCTTCGGGCGGCGGTGATACTTGGACACTGGACAAGAATGAAGTGGGCGGGGCGCAGTGGAGCCGTGCAGCTAAAGGGCATGAGCTGAGGATATCCTCACGGACAAAAGGTATCATCCAGCTCGATGGATTTGACCAAGAAGTGAGTGCACTCAATCTTCTCACCGTAAGCAAGCTTTAGACTCAATGTTCAAGGATTTTGATCGCCTTACCAAAGCCTTTAAGCTATTCTATGGTATCAATATCGAAAATAAGGAGCACGCATTACGGGGCTGGAACTGGGGCAAGGGTGAATTTGGGAAGCAAGAGCTTGCATTCAACGTTCAGAACCGGCCGTCCTTCGAACTACCATACTCTGAAATTTCGAACACGAATCTCGCCGGAAAATATGAGGTGGCAGTGGAATTCTCATTACCAGCAGGTGGCGCGGAGACAGGCACGAATGGGCATTTTGGAGGGGCACGCGGTAGAGGGCGCAAAGCTGGTGCGGCAAAAGACCAATTGGTGGAAATGAGGTTCTATATTCCCGGCACCGTCACCAAGAAAGGAAAGGACGAGGATGGAGAAGACAAAAGTGTTGACGGGTCGGATGTTGAGGAGCAGAATGCTGCCAGTCTCTTCTACGATACCTTGATGGACAAGGCAGAGATTGGAGAAGTTGCCGGAGACACCTTCGCTACCTTTTTGGATGTGCTGCATCTCACACCGAGGTACGTATCTTCCGCAGTACACTTTTTCAGGAATCCAGGATTGACAATGGTATAGAGGGCGGTTCGATGTGGATATGTACGAAAATTCATTCAGACTGCGCGGCAAAACCTACGATTACAAAATCCAGTACGAGCACATCAAGAAATTTATGCTCCTGCCCAAGCCTGATGATATGCATACCCTCATTACAATCGGCCTGGATCCACCTCTAAGACAGGGTCAGACAAGGTATCCATTTCTTGTGATGCAGTTCAAGCGAGAAGAGGAGGTGATAATCGAGCTGAACATGACCGAGTTAGTTTTGGCAGTCTAACTCTGCTAGGCTTCCGCTAATCTGTGGGTGAACAGTGAGATGCTAGAAGGCAAGTACAAGGGTAAATTAAATCCGAGGTACGAGGAGCCGCAACATTCGGTTGTTGCCCAAGTCTTCCGTGGTTTGGCTGGGAAGAAGGTCGTCACTCCTTCCAAAGACTTCAGCAGCCATCACCAACAATCGGGCGTAAAGTGTAGCATCAAAGCCAACGAAGGCCACCTCTTTTGCTTGGATAAGAGCTTCATGTTTGTACCGAAGCCGGCTACCTACATCTCTTTCGACACCATATCAGTTATTGTCATGTCTCGAGTTGGCGGTGCCGTATCAGCAAGCCGAACATTTGATATCACCGTCATAACGAAAAACGCTGGTAGCGAACATCAATTTAGCAACATAAATCGGTACGTGCTTGACCATTCACCTTTGATCCTGCTACTTACTCCCTCTAAGTGAGGAACAAAAGCCCCTTGAAGATTTTTTCCAGGCCAAGAATCTGAAGGTCCGCAACGAGATGTTGGAAGACGTAAGTCCAGCTCATGATTTCCTCGATATCTCCCCCTCAACCTCTTCCCACCATATGATCCAAAATAAGGTTCCACGCTGACCCCATAATAGTCATCCGCCCTCATTCAAGCAGCCCTCAACGACGCCGACATCGCCTCCTCAGACGAAGAAGTCGTCGCAGCCCGCGCTGACCGCGGCTCGGCAGACGAGGACTCCGAGACCGCGGACGAGGATTTCCAATCAGATTCCGATTCGGACGTGGCAGAGGAATACGACTCAGCCCACGAGAGCAGCGGAAGCGGAAGCGATGCAGAGATGGTCGATGGTGATGGCGGTGGGGGTGGGGGTGATAAAGAGGCGGCCGTGGAGCCCAAGAAGAAGAAGGCTAAAACCAGCTAAAAAGTTCTGCAATCAAGTAAAGGGAATGGGTTATTTCGTGCATTGCGATGGCGTTTGGTGAGTTGGCTACCTATGATAGTCAAACAGGGCTGCAAACATCCCTTTGGAGATTGATTTATCATACTACAATAGGATGTGGAACACTCAATATCACAGTACGCCCGAAACCTGACTGTATCCTACAAACCGGGCTCTGAGATGCGCAATGTCCTTCGAACCTTTCAAACCAACAAGTGGCAATCTTTTCGGAGCTGTAGCCCTTTGAAACAGCCACTCAAAACGAACAAAGAAGAACCTTTAGCTTCTTTCCCAGCTGAATCAGGACCCAATGGCAAACCTCTTGGTGCTCTGCCCTTTCAATTCAAATCATATATCAACTTTCAACATACTCTTTCGCTTCTATCATCGCTGCTCAAGCAACTTAGGGTATGTACTTCGCACCTCAACCTCTCAGATTTATTAGGGGAAAACGAAAGGATTGAGCCCTGTCAGTGTATGTTCTGGGATGTTCGCAGCTGCTGGAGATGTTAGGATTGAAGGCTTGCCCAGATGCTCCTGAGTGCTGTACGCAGGTGATTTGGATTTGGGTATGGTGGGTAGGGTTTGGGAAGTTGCGAAGGTCGTTGGGTACGCTGCATTGTTTTGAAAGGATGTGTGATTGGGCCAGCCTGTTTGTACACTTTACGCATCGGAATCGGTGGACTTGTGGGTATAATAGTCTTGAGACATAACTTCTCGATTCACCGCTTTTTGAGATAGATATGGATGCTGTAGCGCTGAGAGACGAGGTTGCACGGCGATAGCGGATAGGAGATTTGCTAGTGCGTAAGGTGAAATCCTCGTACTGTTCCCCAACCCGCTCACGAACATCATGTTGAGGAGCGATATAGACCAATTTCCAATACCTATATGAAATCTCACATCCATCGCGATCGAGAGGATTTCTTTCAGCAATGCAGGAGAAGGGATCGGAAATCATGTGATTGTCACAGAGGATGTGCCGAACCATCAATAGTAGTCAAAGCCATCATCTTTTTGCTTTAGATCAGTCGGCCGGTATTAGTCTAGGGTAGGAGAAAATTCTATTCGGCGCGTGAGAGGGAACAAGCTTATTCAATTCCCATCTGGCTACCTGTAACTGATAAATATCGGGGCTTCGCTGTTCATGATTGCCTCCCATGGACCCGGTGGCGATGTGGAGAATTGTGCTCGCCCACAGAGCCAATATGAGTATTTCTTGAGGCAGCTTGTGACGTATTGCGAAGCTGCGATATGATGGTAGGTAATTTTGAGTGGACACTCGACGGTGTTCGTTTCGGGGATCGGTAGGCTATACGTTCCCCGGATTGTAGATGTTGGAGACACGAATACAGTGTCTTGAAATTGATCTGGGGTAGATAGCTGATGTAGGCTTCCGCCATGATATATTTTATATCGAGCCAAGAGTCGAAGTCGTTGTGTTAGGGGTGGGTGAAGCGTGAGTCACATGTTCATAGATCTTGTGCTTTTTTGTTGCTTAGGAAGAAATCAATTTGTACCACCGATGTATGCAGGAGGAGGTCTATCTCGAGACAAAGCCGCCCCGGGAGCTCTTTACAATTTACAAGGGGAGACAAGGTCATACGCCGATTCTCGAGGAAGGTGTGAACTTATCGTGAACATTATAGAATTCCAGTTGACGAACACGATGCCCGTTCCCAGCTTCTCGATAGATTGACCATAGTGGGCATGAAAAAGGAAGGATCCCAGAGGATTCATGTGGACTAGCTCGAGAGAGTTGGACGAACGATGGTTGTATAGGTATATGATGAATTAGTCCAATCTCTATTCTTTCCAACGGCTGGGCGTCTTCAATGGACTCAATTCGAACTCTATTCGCTTGTCGCCGCTGCCCTTCTAAAAGGATGGCACATTCAGATCGTAGCATGCTATCCTAAAGAAGCAAAAGATTTAGCGGCATGGCGATGTCAAATCATGATTCCTTCAAGGTTGGATGTCTCCTCAAACCTCTCAACCCGTCTCACATTATCGTGCCACTCAGCAAAATCCCAAGCACGATATTACACGTAGTGTTGCACTGCAAGTCCTGCGCTGAACACCGGACTGTGCTAATACAGATTTACTGAAGGCTGTTCTCGTCAATCTCAATTGTACTGGGATCTAATGAGGTAACCTCTTTTAGATAGCGCTAAAACTCTTGGCAATACGTCCAGCAACAACGTCGGCCGACTCTCAATATTGTCATTAGAATATGTTACATGTTCAGCTCCTTCACAGACTTCCTCCAGCCTACCATACCTCGACAGATCTCCGTGAGATATGAAGGTGGCCCCTTAGGCCTTGTAGTGTCCGATTTTCCTTTTGGTCATGTGAGCTACTATCGATCTTCAAACCTGTGGTGTGAACTCATAGGATCTGGGAGATCCAGTGAAAGAAATGTAAGCTAAATCTTTAGCATCGTTGCAGCAGGAGTTCTCCTTGCACCCACAGCTGGGCCGGCAAATGCTGTTTTGATGCTAGCCCAGAGAATGGTAAGTTCATCCTGTGAAACCCGAAGTTCGAGTTGCGATCTGGAATGCTCCATTTGGGTAGTGCAGAAATGACACTACTTCGATTCGGTCTTCTGGCCAAATGGAATTGCGAATATTTATTGGCTGGACAAGCCGACTTCCATCCATCTTGGGGGATCGAAACCCAAAATCTATAATGGCCTTTGCGACGCGGAATGCGTTGTATTTGAGGTTTGGAGTTTGGAACTACTGCTCTTACTCCCGCCGCGAAGGCGTTAACGAGATACTGACGCTAGAGTCAAGATTCTCTGGTCCCGAAGTCAGTACAGAAGTCTGGTCGTTCAGTCCTCATGCTGCTACTTTGGTCTAGATTGATCTCTAATATTATCCTTATTGGTATCCTACTTCTCGACACCCAGCAGCAAGGCGGTCCGGGATACCCTCAAGTTTCACGCCTAGATCTCTAGATGAGTTGGGCTATATGTACAAAGCCTGCAATACTCTCTCGTGGAATTCTAGGCAATTGTTCCCACCGCCATTTTTGAGGGCGAGCGGATTGCGGGCCATGGCTAGGTCCATAGATTCTTCTCTAAGCGCATATGTTGTTCTGTCAATCTTGTTTACTCGTGACAAAGCGGCTTTTCTTTGCATTTGGATTAGTCTCCAAACTACGTCCTTTTCGAACTTTTTCCTTTATTGGAGGAAATACCGAAAGCAGCGCCGAGGTGTATCTTGGCTGTCTATGCCGACTCAGTAGCTTCGTTGTCCGAGCGCCTCATCGAATTCTTTTGTTCACTCCCAAGAACCGTTTGGAGGATGCCGTCCATATTAGAGGATCGTCTCTCCCCAATTGCGTCTCGGCCACGCTCCACGTTCAATCTCACTGGGAGCCAGATTTCTTGCACAAGGTCAATTCCTCTTTGGAACACCGGTCAACGCTCAAACCTGGGCCTGCATCAGTTGACAAGATGTTCTCAGTCTCAACATTGGCCTTAGCCCTCAGTGTCCTTGTACTCAACATCTCTGCCCTCCCATTTCCAGATCTTCTGGGGACGCGCGAGACCACCCCCGTCGTGAACGATACGATCAATGCTTACGACATCTCGCTGAAGCACGCCGAATCCGTCCCCAGTGAAAAACCCGCCATCAGCTCGCATCCGGAAATTTCTTTTGACGTTGCTCACTCTTTGAAGAAGCGCGACGACGCTCCCAACGTCGGCCTCGTCCTCTCGCTCCTGGAGGGGCACGGATTTCAGCCCGTAACGACCAGTCACACTATGAACCCCAAGGCTACCACCACTTTGGCCACCAAGGTTACTACTATTCTGACTACAAAGGCCACTAGCCCTTCAATTCCGACTACCAAGGCTTCTATCGCTTTGACCACCAAGGCTACTAGCACTTCAATCACCAAGACCACCACCATTTCAACTACCAAGGCAACAATCACCTTGACTTCCAAGGCTATTAGCACCTTGACTGCTAAGGCTACTACCATTCTGACTACCAAGGCTATTAGCACCCTGACTGCTAAGGCTACTACCGTTCTGACTACTAAGGCTCCTACTACCACTGCGACCACCAAGACTGCTACAACTTCAATCACCAAGACTACCACCACCACCAAGGCCACCGCTGCTGTACATCCCCGCGACCTTTCCTAACCTTATTTGCCCTTCACGAAGCTTACCATTTCTTATGTCAATGAATTGAAGTGCTGCAATGCCGCCGGCAACGATCGGCAACTACTGGAAGAATGAAATGAAACGCATTACAACAAAAATTAGGACATGATAGAGGGAAAGTTGAGCCATAAGTATCGACTTCGAAACTCGCCCTGGAAACCATGAGTCGCGGGATATAATTTTCATGATCTTACTCTTAGTACACTTTTCATACAGATTAGTGGGAAGGGCCAAGGTAGGCAAAAAAACAAGCAAGGAATTTGCGGCTTCTATACTCAGAGTCAAGTTTGAATATATTATTTCTTACTCTCCACATCTCACATGTTGCTAGTATGCGTATAAGACTTGGCCCCTCCAAGACGATCTCTAAGCCATGGTCTAAACCTCCGAGTTCTCATACCTAGAGGCAAAGATATGACCTAGTTCTCATTGATTTCATATTTCCCTCGCCTTGTACACTCCACGATGTGCCCTGGTCAATGAGGGCTCCAATATACGGAATATACTCAACTACACAAAGCATTATCGTCTTCTCAGTGATGGTAGGGTTTACTTCAAATTCGAAAATGCCTACAATGCCGCTAATCTTACAACCTGACACCCGCGAAGCAAAGGACACAGGCCACTCAACACAAGGATTCTGAGCTATACTCCTTTGTGAGTCAGCCACGACGTCACTCTTGACACTGATAACCCATATGACCCAGTGCCTCATCCCGACAATCGGGACAGTACCAGTCCCCAACAGGCTCTGTCACGACATCCACACAATCCCAATGAAACCACTCGATTGGACAACTATCGCCGTCACACGCAATCATGTTCCCTTGACTCACACGATGACAGATACAATATTCTTTGTCATCGATCGCATCCTGCCCTTCATTCCCTGTCGCCTCCACAATTACTGCCATATCTTCGTCTACGCCATCGGTCATGGTACTGTAATCGTCACTGGCAGACCAGTCCTCGAGCTCCAGATCATCATCAGAGTCGACCGTCGCGTCTCTCTCGGAGCGTTTCCCAGGCCTCGCGACATCCTGCTCCTCCGCATCCTCGTCCTCCAGTGCTTCAAGCGGTTCCATTGGGTAGGGAAAGAGTGCCCCGGGCAAGAATCCCGTCCACCCTGCCAGATAGGGGGCCGTGCATTGATTTCCGTCCTCAACTCGTCGGCCCAACACGTACGTCTCACGGCGAAGCATATCCCAAACCTCACGCGTCGAGGATCCTCGTGTGACAGCCCGCCAGAATGAATGTAAGAGATACCCTTCAACATCCATCACTGCAAACAGCGCGTCGTCATGGCTTTTATCCATTCGATCTGCCGGCCGCACACCTGTAGGATCTGTCTGCTCTTTGAGCGGTGGTAGGGGTAGACCTGATCGTTGTAGCAATTCGTACGTCTCTAGCCTGAGATGTGGCGTGGCAAGCCTCCGCCATTGACGGAGCATGGGTCCGGAATAATGCCAACATCCCTGTCGCCACCATTCCTCCACTTCTTCCTCCGTCGATGGCGCATCCGGATCCAGTCGTGTACGTAGCCATGACCTGAGATCGGTGAGGTCCCAATCTTCCTCGCGCTGTGCCAATCTCATGACTGCTTGGTCGGCGATTGTCCCATAACTGTCATCGGGTGCTTCCGTGGCCTCGAAGAATTCATGACGGCATAGAGGGCAGGAGTTGCGGTATCTGTCTGGCGCAAGCCATTGGGCGATGCATTTAGACCCTACCACATGACCACATTCAGGGAGACGGACAGCGTGTTCACTCGCACCCGTGTCGAGGTCTGCTGTACCGTATGGTTCCTTGCAAATCGGGCACTCGTCTCTGGGTAGTTGAGCGAGAAATGTCTCGCGATCAATTGCGTTTCCTGCCATGGTGCGTTTATGGTGCTAGATGCTAAGTTTCTTATCCGTTTCTCGAGTGGTGAAGTTTCAGATTCGGCTTTGTAAGAAGTAGCAGTTGGTGTGAAAAATGGATGATTGACATAATGCTGGGGCTCAATGTGAGATAGGTGTTCAAGATGCCGGCAGTAAAAGTGCAGTGTTGTTGTTCAGCGAGTACGAAGTGGCCAACTGTTGACAGTCTCCTAGCGTTTTCTGAAGGGAACAAGGAGCGATAGAGCAATAGAGGCTATGTTATCACTTGGGTGACGAGAACTTCTTGATAAGTTGTATGATCAAGGAGATGACCATAGGTTGGTTGAAGGTATATGAAGTGCCAAGCCCCTAATATCTTTCAACACTTCAAATAAGATTAGTGTGTCCAGGTGTGAAAATAGCTCACTAGACACGGGGAAAGTCCTTCCTACAAATCTTATAATCTCCTTTATTAGCCTTCGCTCTATAAGAGTAACATGAAACATGACACAGGCACACTATTACGATAGTCATGCGTAGACCCTGGGAGAATGCAGGATACTACTATTGGCGTCGTCGTACTGGGCATAGCTCTGAATAAGTGTCAGTTACTCACTTGATCACTGTCTTCTTTCTGACCATATGAGACGAGACGTGGAAGTAATCCGGGTTCAAATCGAGTAAAACTCCTAGAGATCTGCTGGAATCGCTCAACCTCGCTGACAGCCTTTGGACATCTGCAGATACGCAAATCAGATGTTGATGTTGTGAAAGGTCGCAGATTTCGCGATGCACTATCTGACGAAGCTATCCGGGTCTTTTTGGTCTCACACCAGGGTAGTGGACCAGCGCGCGCGTCATCTCGTTGTCGCTATTATCATCATGTAAACATCGAGCCAGGGGGACTCTTCAGATTGAAGGCAAGAAATGAGATTGGCATGATACTTGAAACATCGGTCGTGTTTTCGGTATATGCCTTCTAGTGTAACGTTCTTGGAAAGTAGGACTGGATCGCGGAGATGATGTTTCGAAGCAGTTTGGCGGGAAAAAAGCGAGCCTTTCAACCATAACGCCGCTGAGAAGTTCGTAGCAACGAAGACCGAGGAAATGAGAGCCAGTCTTTGCTCAGAGCTGGATGGCAAAAATTCTTGACTTGATAAATGGCCAAGTGAAGCCGAATGCATAAAACCGCGTGCTTGAAGACTGGCCGCTCGACAATGATGATACTTGTTCCTGTCCAGAATCAACATGCAACGAAGCTATCCAATCACAAACAATATATCCAGACACTAGAGGAGGTATGAGGCGCCTTGTTTCGGAGCAGCACAGGGGCAAGGTTACATACGAATGTGTGCCGCCGATGCAAGAATCCCAGCAGTCCATATCAGTAGCGTAGTCTTAAAGGCTCTGTAAGGCAAGCGATATCGTGATCTGCATCAGTTCTGGCAGTGCTACCACTCGAGATTGAAGTGCTCGAGGGCGAGAGTCTAATGGAGATGGTGTTGTTGATTTCCTGTGTGACGAGGCTCCATAATCCGTAGTCTACGTGTCATTTGGACTAGGCAAATCTCATGATGATAGGACTGCCGCTGAGTCAATGTGCTTTGTACATTGGCCTATGTAAGTGACAAGGTGGTGGAACTTCGGCTCGGCTATTTCGCGCTAGCAAGCGCATTCAACGCGCGTATGTCCAAATGTAAACACTGCATGGACGTTAATTCATTCATGCACAAGGGCACCCTTGGCATCGCAGTATCTCGATCCCAAGCTCGGTACTCCGATGTTCCAATAATCCAATACCCAAGACCCAATGGCGACAACCACCCACTCGCGCTCTCCCTCCCCCGCCCCCGCTCCTCCCCAGACACAAACCCCCGGCCCCCGCGCCATCGCCTTGACCAAAGTCTTCACGGGCGCCCTCAATAAGACGATCCAGACCTGCTCCTATGCCAACTTTGCCGCCTGCTTCCCAACCTCCGCAAAATATGCCGATAACATTCTACAAGTCGTTTGGAAGCAGATAGTAGGAGGCATTGAGGAGAAGTCGAAGCGGGAATTCGAGGAGATCCTCATCGAGAAGGATGTAGTCAATGGACTGAATGAGTTGGAGAGGCTCGTCGGAACTGCCAAGGCGAGAAGAGAGGGTGGGGGTGAGGGTGTGCTACCGAGTGAACCGTGAGTATGGCCCTTTTGGAGTTTCTAGCACGCCATTTTCTGTCTATTACAAGACTCGTGTGGCCATTCGGAAGATATCTACCGCGACACTGGGCTGACACAGCAACTCCTGGTTTTCATAGGCCGCATACCCTACCCCCACAATCGCTCTATCTCGCCCACCTAGCTCCCTACCTGGCCTCGACACAGGCGCAACTCGAAACCCAACTCCAGACAGTACAAGCAGAAAACGCACAATTGGCACAAGGAGTTGAAACACAAAGAGACGAAGTGGAAAGGCTAGTGAGTGGATTGGAGGCCGTGATAGCCGACTTGGAAGGAGCGAATGTGGTTATGGGAGAGGTTATCAATGGAGGAGAGATGAGGCAAGAAGCTATGGAGGTAGAGACCGAGATTGGTGGGAGGTCAAGAGAAAGTAGGCTATGAGACAGAACGATACCGGGATATGAAGGCGTCTGGAGTTCGCTTGCTGGTCGAGGCGCAAGCTGGACCATTTTACTCGATATCTTACCACATACAGTCGGTGCTTACCCTTGTCAGCTTCCTCAAGAGACGTCGCGATGGTTATCAATACTCCAGACTTTACATCTCTTTCGAATTCTGCCGTAAAATTACGGTGCACGACCTCGAAGATCGACCAGATAGCTTCGCTTGCCTTGAACGCCCATGATCCTAGATAGGCTCGGCATCCACCAATCAATGTCGTGTGCGGCGTCAATCATCCACAGATGTCCGCCATCATCATTATCCATGCGTTCGTCAGTAATCACGCCTTTATGCATATGCCCACAGATGACTGAGGGGATTATTCAGCATGTTTACTAAACAGCACCTTCACTCTTCCTTGGGCAATGAAACAGGACAAGAGCTTGCATAAATGGTCAGGTCTCCCGGCTTAGACAGACGCACAAACCCGAACGCCCAACATGGGCTCTCTTGAAATCTTCGCAAGAAGCGCATCCACCGGCTACGGCACCCTCACTACCACCATCGACCGCTCTATCATCCACGCAACCATCAACAACCCACCCATCAACCTATGGGACTACAAGCTCTCAGACGACTTCTCCTCCTTCATCGACTCCCTCGCCGCCAACAGTACCGGCGTAAAAGTTGTCACCATCGCCTCCGCAAACCAAGACTTCTGGATCTCTCACTACGACATCCACGCCCTCTCGAACACTGACCCCATCAAGCCGCCTGGAGACCCCGTCCTTCTCGGTGAGCAGCTGCTTAGAACGCGGACGAATCTGGCGACCCTCCCTGTAATCTTCATCGCGGAAATCAACGGCCGTACAAGCGGCGCAGGCAACGAAGTCGCCGTCCAGTGCGATATCCGTTACGCCGGTCCAGCCACTCGCTTGTCCCAGTTGGAAATCGCTTTCGGCCTTCTCCCCGGAGCAGGCGGGGTGCAATTCCTCGTCAAACTGATCGGCCGTGCCCGCGCACTCGAATACATCTCGTCTGCACGTCCGATCGATGCCGCTACCGCAGCAGCTATCGGCTGGGTGAATTGTGCTTTTGATTCTGCACAGGAGCTGAGTCTGGCAGTGGATGCGTTGGCGCAGAGGATCGCGACTTGGCCGGAGCAGGGGTTGAGGGCTGTGAAGGAGAGCGTTAATAGGCAGAAGCCTAGTGATGCGGACTTGGACGGCGATAACGCTGTGTTTTTGCAGTTGGCGAAGACGAGTGTGACGCAGGCTGCTGCTGACAAATTTTTGGCGTTGGGAGATGAAATTCGTGGATCGTTTGAGCTGAATGTGCCAGATGATTTGGCAGAGATAGTACCACCCGGGCAGTGAGTGATCAGCACTATCCTCGCTCTTGCCGGACATCATGTCCCCATAAAAACGACGATGGAAAAGGATGTCAGGATGGTTTTGAAGGATGTTCTGAGCAGTACTAGGTTCAAACATGCTACACAAATATATATCATTCGTGACTTTGATCAACGTCTGGCATGGGGCTTTCGATCGGAACAAAGAGGAGTGGCTCACGTCTATAGGCATATCGACTTGTCGTGGAGCGGACAATTGACCTTTGACGGCCGTTAAGCCACTGACATGGCGTTGGACTATGGTTCTTAGCACATGTTGTCAATTAAACTGTACCGAGCTCTCCTCGATTGTGCCGATGTAGCAAGTTGCGCATCATGCTCCGGTCGAAATCATGCTGCTTACTGTACCAAAGGCTTATACGAACAGTTGTTGTAGCTTTTGCAGGACTTCTTCCCCTAGAAGACCTTCGTCTTTCATCTCTTCCACCATCGTCTCTACAAGGTCTCGCCGAAGCTTGATCAGCTTCACCAATTTCTGCGTATCACCAGCAAGAGCAGCCGTAAGAGCTTCTTTGATATCTGCTTCGTCCTGTACTTCCTCGTCGTCTTTACTTCTCTCCCCTAGGGCGCCTGCCCCGTGGTAGTAAATTTCGGCGTTTCTAAGCAGAGTAGGCATGCTTTTGATAGCAAGGTCATATCTCAGCGGTGCATCTCCCAAGCGTAAGCGCAACATCTCGCAGTCGCCTCTTCGAAGATGAATGAGAGGAAGATTAGAAGCGTTTGGGATTTTTGAAGCAGCAGTGAGACTTTCTAGAGCTTTGGTGATGTGCTTCCAGCATAAGCTGGCCACTCGAGGTATTTCCTCCAGCTGTGCTTTCGGTACTGAGGCTTGCACACTCGTATTGAATGACAATTCCGCGTCAGCCCTATCGCAAAGGCCTTTTGGATCGCTGGCCAGGGTAAGCTCTGGGCTAGTGAATGCAGAGGTCATCTCACGCTCATAGGTAAGGAGGTCAAGACGTCCAATCTGGAAACCGGCGTCCGATATGGCAGCTACAAACTTGGCCTTGGCAAGCGCTGCTTCGTGTTGACGGGTCGTAGCTCCAAGGTAGTAACTTACTTTACCTTGGAGTATGCTACGGTAATACTCTTCTATCCAAACGAGGCCACTGTGCCCTTGAGTATGACTAAGATTGCAAAGTGTTGTCAATGTTTCTAATTGTGCGATCGCAGTGTCCAGCAGAGCGTCTTTCGTGATGGGCTCTTCGACCGAAGCCCAAACTTCCTCTTCCGACACGTTAGATCCGGTGCAACTGATATTGCTTGGTTCTCCAATGGCATCAGTCGGAGGGTCATCTGCCGCTTCAGCGGCTTCTTTCCGAGCTTGCTCGTACTTATATTCTTGAAGATTCAGGCATCGTTGGAATAGCTCTAAAGCTTCCTGCAGCAAGCGTAGAGCATGATCCTGTTCGTCTTTCCGTGATTTTCTACCTTCCGTTATGGCTTCAGCAAGACTTGTCAGCACCTGGGCTGTATTGCTAGTAATCGTCAGCCCCATTCAATTTATTTCCTTATGATATATACAAGAGAAGATCAGGACTATCTTGTTCGATCTTCAGAGCAATCCTGTGAGAGTCAAGGGCCACGCTCAAGAGATCGGTGAGTGCCGTTGGCAAGTATACGAGCAGCCTTGGTTGCTGAGTTACTTCATACTGGATCCGAGCTCTGGATTGGCTTAGCGAAATCTTTGGATAGACCGGGTGGGTGTTTCACTTATTGTAAGCCAGATCAAAAGAGGTGGGAAACCTCTGTAGACCGGCATCGTATTTCTCAGTCGCCCGGATAAAGAATCTCAAAGACTTGGCAGCATCCCCGGCTCGCCATTTTTCGCCAGCTTCTTCACAATCCACGCCAGCTATACATCTGTTTAGTCGAATGCTATATGCTCTCGTCAGCGAGCTCACCTGCTAGATAGTCGTTCTCAGACTCGGGTGCCTTATTGAATTAATCACGAAGCCATGATAAAGGCTTGAACGCTTGCACCAACCTCGTCTCTGGCCTTGGTCGCATTCTTCTTCTTGGGGTGTAGAAAGTCCTTGCGCTTGGGCATCTTTGTCAATCCGAAGAGTAGAGTATCTCTGCAAGGTCTCATTGGTGGAGAGAAGCTAATCTCGCTTTCTCATACCTGACCCAAACGCTAACCGCTCAGCACGTGGCACTTAGTTCTAGCCATTCCACAACAAGCTAGTAACAATTTTCCATGTGATCAGTGGCTGAATAGTAGTGGGCACTGGGCAGGTACCGGGAGTAGCATTCTAAGTAGGAACCTACCAGTGTCCAGTGTCATAGAACTACTCCGCAATCCGCGGGACTCTATGAACAATAGCGGCTACTTTGGTTCGGCTTGTCTGACAAACCAGGATTGATGCACAATTTGCCCACCGTTGCATTGCCTCCATCAGGCTTCCGTCTTACCCATCGTGCCATCCTCAATCTTCTAGCTCTTAGAAAACTCAATTGCCAAATCCCCACCCTCAATATCGCACACAGAAGCTATAATTGTTCACGGTCCCTGCGGAACACAATCCGAATTGTCCCTCGGTCTATCGCTTAGCTACTCCAGACTGTATCGCCTTGCAGATCTCTGACAAAGTGAAACATCGCCTCGCAGATCTTTGACGCAAAGATTCTTTCAGCTGGAGGTCATTCTCTGAATCGAGAGATCCTACAAAAACATCCTCATCGCTCCCTTCTAACAATGGGTCGCTCCATTGACTCTTCCACCCGGCCCATCATGGCCCCAAGTGTTTGTCTCACCTGCACCTTGCCGCCGAGTGCATGAGAGACCTCGTCACGTCTGTGCATCCTCATAAGGTCAACTGCTGACATTGCAATCGGTCCAGGTTGCATCCAAGCGCACTTCCAAACGATTCTCTACATTCAGCGGTGTCCCCTCTCTCGCAGCCTCAGACAACACCCAACTCACGACCGCATCAACATCGAACGGCCATTCACGCATGCAAGAGATCAAGGAATGGACACAAGGCTTTGATCGCCTCGAGCAGAAGCGTCTACAGCAGCAACGATACACCCCTACCGCGGAGAAGACTGATAGCCTCAGCAAGCTGGCCCTGGGGGCGAAGGTCGAACGGGCGCTCGACCGGAGGATGACGGATCAGGATGCAACTTTCAGACCCAAACTGATGGACGAGAAGCGGTCAATTAGCTCGTCGATTGCCAAGGTCGGATGATTTCGATCTCACTGCTACCACAAAGGTCACGGCTACAATAATGGCATATCTGAACATTTCCTTGCAGGTTGATAGAAGGTGAAAACGCGGCGGGGAAGTTGTGAAGCGATGTGCGCGGTGTGCGTGGTCGCTTGGGTGTGCTTGTTGTCAGAGCACATTGCACATGGCAACTAACATTTGGCATTTCCTTGGTATCTCAACTGCTTTAACCCATGGCGTTACCGAGGAGGATCTATCAGCTTTATACTGCTTCTCAGGATGGAAGCATTTTTTAAAGCACATATGGCTCATTGCTCACGACAGACAATACAAGCCCACAGCGATACAGTTGAACTCTGGAAGTATCAGAGTTCTTTGACCGGGGAGATGATTTGGCATGTGCAATCATGGCCTAAATAATGCTACGCACCGTTGACAATATAACAGTAGCTCAGAGTAACAAGATAAACATAACATTGATTCTACATACCATACGAGACTGTTCTTTGCCTACGATCGTAACGCCATACAGAGTAGGCTTCTCCGAGCTTCTGATTGAATACAAAGCCAACTCATGCACCCAAGCGTTTCCGGCAACGACTCTTTGCAGCTGCTTCTCTACGCCTACGAAATTCCGAATTGGCTATCACTAGTGATCTAGAGCGAATGCTCAGTGCGAAAAATATCTAGTTGATGGCATTAGTATTCTTTAGCGGGTCCTGAGGGGCTAGTTCAACGGCCGTCAATGATTTTTGTCTCCACTACTTTTGTATTTTATCAACTCAAATATAACGTATCACCTCAAGTAATCTGACCATACACCCACACACCTTAATCTATTAATCATCTGCACCATAGGCAGCTTCTGATAAGCACAGTGGACTCCACAAGCCTCTTCCTTCTGAGCTATTTCCCCCGTCGACAGAACGAACAGTGCCCTCCCAATCCCCCGCATAACGCGATCAACAACGGCATCTTGAACGGTTAACTTCTTTCATTCCTTCAATTACATCTCTTGAGCGGCCTTGTGGCTGTTCATTAATTTCTTCCAAGAATCTGACTTGCACGCATTACCTGGTAAGTCTGCCTATTGTTCGGAATATCGCCTCAGCTCACCCGATGATGCAAATAGATCGCTCGATTGTACAAAAGCCCGGCAGTCCCGCCCTGCACATATCTTGGTGTAATACAGTCGTCTCTATACGGCTTTAACTACCTTCAGCTACCTCTGAGCATCCATCCTATCAGCACTACGCTTCAATCTACCAAAGTTTCATAGTGAGAATGGCTGCCGACACCCAGCCCGAGACCGTCAACGGCAACTATGTAGCTCATCCGCCATACGGCCACGCTCCATCCTTCCAGACATCTCAAAGCTCCAACGCATCCACTGGTACTGCCGTCGCGTCAGCCTTCCCCAACGAGGCACAAGTCGCGTCAGCAGTCACGCCTTCCGAGTCCAATGGTGCCGCTGAGGGCGGCAAGACCCCCTCGAAGGATGAAGTCGGATGGTATTTCGTTGAGTCTTACTATACGACTATGAGCAAGAACCCCGATACGCTTTATGTGAGATACCCTCCGGGCAGTTTAGGAAAACGCTCGTGTGACCAGGTCATTGCTCATAGTTCTTCAGCTTTACTATAACAAGCGCTCCCAATTCGTTTCAGGCGTGGAGGCTGAGAAGGTCGAAGTCTCCGTTGGCCAGAAGGTCCGACTATCAAACCTGTCAGCAACGAAATTTGCTAACACCTCTTACAGGCAATCAACGAACGGATAAAGCAGCTCGACATTCAGGACTGCAAAGTCCGAGTATCGAATGTGGATTCCCAAGAATCGGGCAAGGACATCGTCGTGCAAGTCATTGGCGAGATATCCAACAAAGCAGCCGCGCACCGCAAGTTCGTCCAGACATTTGTACTTGCGGAACAGCCAAAGGGCTACTTTGTTCTCAATGACATCTTCCGCTATATCATCGAAGATGAAGATGAAGGAATGGAGAACGGGCAAACTGCCGGCGAGGAGGCCACAGCCGCTGAGGTCGAACCCAGTGCATTGACCAGCTCGAACGATGTGGTTCAGCAAGAACACGACGTGGGGCAAGTCGACAACAAGCTCGAAGAGGAGGTGCTTCAGAAGCCGTTCCCAACTGATACTGATACTACTGACATGACACCCGCCAATGGTGATACTGTCAATGATGCCGATGAAGTGAACAAGACTGAGGACGAGCCTGTCGCAGCAGTCAAAAAGCCAGAAGAACCCGCTGAGGCTCCAAAGCAAGCTGCAGAGTCTGTGGCCAACGAAGATGAACAAGTGGAGCCGGAGAAGCCTCGTGATCCTGACCCAACGCCTATCGCTTCTCCAGCCAAGCCTGTCAAGACAGCTCCAGTCGAGGTTCCAGCACCTGCGGCATCAGCCAAGCCCGCAGCTCCAAAGACGTGGGCCAACTTGGTTGCTGCCAATCGTATCGCTTCTCCAGCAGTTCCAAATGGTGCTCCTCCGAACTCGACAGCCACCCCCCCTGCATCCCAGACTAAAAATGCTCCGTCCACCACCAACCGATCAGCCACCCCACCACTAGGGGCGAGTGAGGAGAATCCAGCCAAGGCACAGCAAAACGGTAACTCTGGCTGGCAAATGGCTGGCTCCGATAACAACAAAAAACAGGGCCGACAGCATGGGTCCTCGTCCTCCGTGTCCGGCGCCCAAGAAGTGTTCTTAGGATACGTCAAGAACGTAACAGACAAGGTCGATGCCTCTATTTTGAAAACTACCCTCTCACAATATGGCAAGCTGCTCTACTTTGATGTGAGCCGCCCAAAGGTATATCTTCATAACAACACACCTCATCTTGTTTAGGATGCTAATTGAATGACAAGAATTGTGCTTTCGTCGAATTTTCAGACTCGGCGTCCTATAACGCGGCTGTTGCAGCCAACCCTCACTCCATTGGTGGCGAGCAAATCTACGTGGAAGAACGCCGACCCCGAGCCAACGCCTATGGAGGCAATTATGCTCAGCGAGGTGGGATGCGTGGCGGTCGTGGGGGCAATGAAGGCCGCCCAGGAAGCCAACAAGGACGAGGTGGCTTTCCTAAAGATGGTGGTCGCGTCAACTACGCGCCTCGTGGGAGAGGAGGAAGTATGACACCAAGAGGTCGCGGGCAGCCTCAAGCGGCTTAATTGCCTAGTCCTCCCGCCTTTGAGGAGATCTCTCGCATCTACCATACCTCGAGACGCCCTCTTTCCCTGGCCTGCTATTTCCCACCTCCGAATCTCGACCTCAACCAAAAGCTCGATGCACTCCATACAGCCTGCGCTAACAGAGTTCATGTTACATTATAAATGCGGATTGGAAAAGCACTGAGATACCAGCTATTCGACCACGATACGACTTTCTTGCTTGACCCCTTTATTTAAGCATAGCGACTGCAGTAAAGAATGCCCACAAAGGCTTGTTCATATTCAGCTCGACCACGATTCTCATTACTTTATCTATGGCAGAACTTGGTTATCTATTACGGCATAGCCGCACGGATTTTTCGATGTAGCATTCCTTTGGAGGATTCGGTCGTTACTTAATTGATCGTGTTTTGAGGAGGTAGGATGGTCTTCAGCATCAGAGGGCTAGTACTGTCGACATCTCAGCGCGGTTGGATTATTCACAACCCTTGCCGATTGCTTCAAGCGATTGATAGCATCATACATTTCTCCAATGTACATAGTTCATAGATCCTCCATGTAGGACCACAGCACCAATTCAGATAGCTAGACAGCAATTCTGCGTTCCTTGTATGACCCGCATGGTTCCACTTGCAAAGACAACTGTCTTGCAACCATTGACAATCTAGGTGGATCACAGTCCTTGATCTCACCATAAGGCTGTATATAATAAGTAGGTATTGCCGGCTAGTGTGTAAATACGGCTAGCGTCTCGTCACTCATGACCCTCGTGAGCATCAAGTTGTCCTTGTACAACACCATACCTCAGTCCACGCGCATTTCTTGGAGTCTCGATCTCGAGAAGATCTCGTCTTCAAAGACGAGGACCATTGTTTACATGTCCAAGTGTAGTTCACCTCGG
>JAABUL010001633.1_pt1 | contig 41163 bp, 53 predicted proteins | sample 5559151 | NCBI WGS metagenome assembly JAABUL01 (sample SAMN10711876, study PRJNA513368) | rock metagenome | isolation source: Antarctica rocks | place: Antarctica: Victoria Land, Pudding Butte sud | reverse complement strand
GGGATATGGGGGGTGTTGTGGGTGGGGAGATGGGGTTTAGGGACTGGGTGGGGTATATAGCGAGACGGAAATGAAACATTTGAGAGCCGCGACGGTTGTGCTCGTTCTCCGAGGTCACAATATGAATGCTGCCACTACAGCCCCTGACATCGTATCCCAACATCCTCATGACATTCGAGAAGTCCCCGTTCCTCCGAAAAATCCCGCGGCTAGATGGCAAGCCTTGGCGCTGTTTTCCCGACTCCATCCAGCCATCCAGAGCTCACGTTCCAAGCTCTCGTTTCCTGCACCATTGAACTTGCCGAGGAGCTTTCTCGTATACCCTACACATTTCTCCTTCCCGTGACCATACACCTTCCTCGCCCCGGTCAGGCTTCTTCGCTCGCCGACATAAAACACAATGGCGCCCACTTCCGAGGATGTCAGTACGATCAAAGCCTCGGTCGACAGGCTGGAACAGCGAGTCCGGGAGCTCGAGGCGCGGTTACAGGGGAAGGCTTCTGGAGACGGTGGTGCGGCCTCGAGCGCGGGAACGAGTATGAGGATGATTCTTATGGGGCCGCCTGGTGCTGGTATGTGTACAATCCTTCTTCCCGGATCAGCGGAGCAGATTCCGGAGCCAGAGTGCGATATTCACTCGACATGCTGACACATTCACCAGGGAAGGGCACCCAAGCCCCCGCGATCAAGGAGAAGTATTCCTGCTGCCATCTCGCAACCGGCGACATGTTGCGCGCCCAAGTCGCGGCCAAGACGGAGCTGGGCCGGCAGGCGAAGAAGATTATGGATCAAGGCGGGCTCGTGTCGGATGATATTATGATTAATATGATTAAAAGCGAGTTGGATAACAATCGGGAGTGCAAGAATGGGTATGGCGTCCTCCCCTACAATCCCAATAGCTCCCCAACCCGCGCAGCGTTCTCCCCTACTGACCTTATTCCAGCTTCATCCTCGACGGTTTCCCCCGCACAGTCCCCCAAGCCGCCAAACTCGACGAAATGCTCGCCTCCAAATCGCAACCCCTCCGCCACGCCGTGGAACTCCAAATCAACGACGACCTCCTCGTCGCCCGCATCACCGGCCGCCTCGTGCACCCGGCCTCCGGCCGCTCCTACCACAAGATCTTCAACGCCCCGAAGAAAGAAATGACCGACGACGTGACGGGAGAGCCCTTGATTCAGAGGAGCGATGATAACGAGGAGGCGCTGAAGAAGCGGTTGGTGACGTACCATAAGCAGACGGCGCCGGTGAGCGATTACTACCGCAAGACGGGGATTTGGACGGGGATTGATGCTAGTAAGGAGCCCGGGGCGGTTTGGAAGGATTTGCTTGGGGTGTTTGGGAGTGAGAAGGGGGGTAGCAGCGGGGGATTGATGGGGAAGCTTGGTCTGAAGTAGGAGTCGCAGTTGGGAGGAGGGAGGGGTTGAAGGGGGTATGGAGGTGCGTGATTTGGGTGGCGGGCTTGGGACTTGGTGAGTGTGTGCATATCTTGCGGCCCGGGTAAAAAGCGATCTGTAATATACGGGCTGTCTTGTACTAGTGAGTGAGTGTGCTACTAGCGATGCCTAATACACCAGACTTCACAAAACCCACATCACGATTCTCTGAGGCGGTGTGGGAAGGAAAAGGTGAGTTCTCCCGCAATTCGGAGAGTGCCTGTGCTGCTACACACTTGATCCAGGTACATTGATGCTTCCTGTCCTCGAAAGGCCATCGAAATAGCATCCATGACGTACAGACGAGCAGCAAGTCCAACCAGCGCCTTCCATCTACTTCAGGCTTTCTTCTCTATGGATGCTACGTCTCGGCCGGCTACACAAGCGCCGCCTGAGGTACTCCTCTCGAAGTCGGCGACTCTGCGCGAAGGACTCGCTCCACTTGACCAAACATCTGCTACAGGAATTATGGCTACAACAGGGATACTGAATCTTCCGAACAAGCTCCTGGAGTGTCTAGACTAGGACCGCAGCGCTCACTTCACCCGAGCACAACCAGACATCACGAGCATTGGCTTGACTTGTTACTGACTGCCTCGAACCGACCTCTAGGCGTGCTTCAAGCACGTGAGACTCAGGCTCGCTTCGGACGACGAGGTCGCCAAATCGACCTTGTTCAATGCAGTGCCTACGTCTTCTGAAGCCTATTCGTTCCGTCTGTTGCGAATGTCTGCGCGCAGCAACAACAACAACAACAACAACGACGACGACGATCAGACGGAGTCTCCAAACTCGTGTGTGTGACTGGCCATCAACTCTACCAACGACGTCGATCACACCCCACAAGAAGCTCAAATACAGTATCTCAATCGCAGGTTTTCATGAGGCAGACTAGATCGACCAAGAGAACATCAGCACGATCTGGTCCACCCGCCACATTTGGAGCCACTGCCTTACGATCTGAGCTTGCAGTGGAGGTCGATTAGATGGCAAGCTAGCATCACAACTTTTGTTGTAAGAGGCAGACCGCGAGCTTGGAGAATGCGCGGTGGATCCTGACCGCAATGTGTCCGTCAAGAAGACGGTCGAAGATCTCGAATTGCGATGCTGGTCAGAACGGCTTGGCCTTCCTTGGAGCAGATACGTTCGGGACGAAGCTGTTCGCCAACACTGAAAGCTAAGATACCATCAATCAGGTGGCGGGGAGAAATTACAGTCAGAAGAGATCGTCAGTCAGATGTTGGGAGGAAAGTGACAGTCAGACGAGAATGACAGTCAGAAAAGGATGACTGCTAGAGGAGAGTAACAGTCAGACGAGATCGACCAAGATAACAGAAGTCAGAGGAGATAGAAAACGAGGAGTAGGCGAGCCTCCTCTACTTCGCACTTGCTAGTAGAGCCGTTCCGAAGCAAGCTCAATCTTCTAGCAAGAGACAGTATTCCATGTCAGTGTGGAGGACTTTGATCCGGCTGTGCTTCGACGGTCCGAGGAGGAGTCCGCTCTCAGTATCCGAAACCACGAGGCTGGCACCACAGTGGATGATACCGGGACCGACAAAGCCTTAATTCCACGAGTCTTGTTCTCCGCTCTGCACTAGCGAAGGAGCCACTACAGTCGGCGATACGGCCATCAAGAGTTGTCGTGATCGAGAAGAATGAATTCTTGGATTCGAGTCTATGAGTGCATTTCTCCGTGTCGAGCTCGATGGTGCCGCTACTACAGTCGACGGTATGGGCTTCGAAACTCAATGAATCAAGGAGAACACCCTCCAGAATCCGGTTCCATAAGGGTTCTTCTCCATCCGAGAGTCAAGGATGCTGCTACTACAGTCGATGAGGTAGGCTTGAGGAATCCTTGAGATCCAGGAGAGCACTATATGAGGCCCTCGTCGATAGGTATCGTTCTCCGTCTTGGAATCAGCGATGAGGCCACTACAATCGAGGACCTGGGTTTGGAAAATCCACAGAATGGCAAACACACTACCGGTCGCTCCTTCCTAAGCTCGTGCCTTCCTCATTGGGCTGCATACGGGATCGGCCGATGTCATATGACACTAGCGCCAGCTCACACTTCATAAGTTTGTTTTCTTTTCTGATCGATCTCAACCAGCCATTGCCATCGCCATCGCCGTGTGTCTGTTTGTCGCCGAACAGTCACAACCAGTACTAACAGTATATAAGTAGTCATGGCCATCCGCACCCTCTTCTCCCGCCGCCGCTCCGACGCCGCCACAGAGCTGCGGCCACTGCAGCCGCGGACCAACCTCCCTCCCTCGGTCGCACCCTCGAGCACCCGCCCCAGCTTTGTGAACAACGCCGCGCAGCTGCCGACCTTCCAGAAACCACTCCCACAGCTGCTGGCAGAGGAGCCGCTGTCCATGAGCCCAGTATCCAGCATGAGCGCACCAGACCCGCCATATCCCATTCCGCCACCTCCTGTTCAGCCGCCACCTGGCACACCATTCACGCTGCCCCCACCAATGACACTCCCGCCACTGGTCACAGACCCAGTCACACCACCACCAACCTCACCAGTGTCACCAACAACGCCGACAAATGTGGCACACACACCAATGTATGCGGAAGTTACACCAAACACACCACTACGTTCACATCCCACTTACACCATGCAACCATGCGTAATCGTTGGCATGGCGGGTAGAGGCGACCGTCCAGCTCACACAGAAAGCTTGCCAGCAGGATGGACCAAGAGTCACGACCATATCATCTGCATCTACGAGTGTAATGTTCCTTCACCTCCCCTCCTACATCATGATGTTTGCACTGACTTCTGACCGCCACACAGCCCGCGGCCACTCAAGCGAAGAAATCATCAAGCGCCTCCGCAACCTCGACCCGAATCTCAAGGGCATCATCTCCCCCGCGCAGATCGACAAACGGCTTAGGCAGCTGGATCAGATCCCGGAGGTCGACTACTGGCGCAGACCGTACACCAGCGGCGCTGCCTCAACCGCACCCACAACGTTTCCAGCTACGAGTACTAAAGCGGCTGCAGCTGCTACCAAAGCGACTGCGAACGACGAGGTGGACGACGGGCCGAGTAGGTATGTGAGGAGGTGGTCGCGCAGCAACAGGCCGGACCTCAACGCACCACCACCGCCACCGTCTAGGAGTCTGGCGCAGATTGTGGAGGCGCATCAAGCGGAGGAGAAGGAGAGGACGAGGAGGGGTTTGGGGAGGTTTGGGGCGAGGCCGCATGCGATTACCACGAATGAGAGGGTGAGGAATTATTGAGCGTGTGAGGTCAGGAGATCGAGGCGGATCGTTGAGCGTTTGAGCGTGGCATGCGAAAGCTGGCGACCGAAACGAGTCCAGCTGGTTATGATGGCCGATGGATTCAGATGATGATGAGGAAACGTGCATATGATGGGAGCATGAAATCAGGAGACAGTATGTTTAGGCTTAGCTCGTTCTCCGAATCAAGAGAGAAATTTGTGCTGTGATCAGTACCTGCAACTGTTTCTAGTTCGTGTTCCTCGAGCTGGCTACAGCCTTCGTTCTCGCGAACAAGACTCGAGCATCTGCTCCTGACGAGCCCCATCCCAGTTCCCAGCGCACAGCATCGAATCCGGAGAACCCGCGAAGGCTGATGGTTAGTCGCAGCAGCAAAACTAGAAGTCCTCTCCATTCATCAGAACATAATCTACATCAATAAAGCCAAGGTGAGCGGCGAAGGCATGCTCATATTGACGCCTCGGCTGCCTAGTCTAGCGAGCTCGATGTCGCTTTGTCAACTCGATATAGCTTCGACTGAGGGTTTTGAGATATGCTCCCGCTCCTTCTGTTGATCCATCTCCTCGTCGTGCTTCTCCCGTACGACCTTCAGTGCGGCTTCGTGGGCTTGCGTATCTGCCCGCGCCTGCTCCTCGAGGTCTCTCATCTCGTTGGCCTGCTTCTCCTGTGTTGCGTGAGATCTGATCTTCCGTTTCCGCCTGTGTTTGCTGGATATGTAGTCGTGTCCGCGCGGATTGGAAGCCACATGATGGAGAACTAAGAACTTGCAAACCTCCACAGCATTCAACATCCTCGAGCTCGAGTCTCCTCTCCTCGCCTCGCCTCGCCCTCTCTCAAGTTGATATTCGGCGACTGTATCCTCCAAATTCCGCACGCAACGATCTGAAACCGACCTCCCAGCCAAAAAACCGTGCCCGATACACCCTCCCCCCTCCCCACACCACCTCAATCACCTCCGCACCGAGGAACATCCCTTAGCGTTCCCTCTCCTTCACCAATGAGGTCCGTCGCAGTCTGTGAAGTGACGTTGCGGGCTTGGCGATTTAGTCAGCTTCGCAGCTTCGCCTCGTCGGCGCCCTACCCCCTCGTCTTTACTCTCGTCGGGGCGGGGCTTTGAACATCCGTTAGCTTCGTGCGCATCCGTTAGCCTCCGCGCTGCTTCGCCAATGAGGTCGCTGTGGAGGTGTGGAGGACAGCTTCGAGTCGTCGGCGCCCTACCCCCTTGACTTTGCTCTTATCGGGGCGGGGAGTTGAACTTCCGTTAGCGTCTGCGCCGCTTCGCCAGTGAGCTCGCTACGGAGGACAGCTTCGAGTCGTCGGCGCCCTACCCCATCGTCTCTGCTCCCATCTCCGCTGGAACTGAACATCCGTCAGCCTCCGCAGCTGCGACACCCTCCCCCCCTCACCTCCACCCCCATCGGCACTGGCTTTGAACCTCCATTAGCTCCTGCGCTGTTTCCCCAATGAGGCCAAGCCAGCTGTGAAGTGAGGTCGGGCCATTTCAGCCAGCTTCATGTCGTCGACCACCCCCCTCATCTTTACTCACGTCGGGGCGGGGTTTCGAACTTCCGTTAGCTTCTGCGCTTGTTCGCCAATAGAGTCGTGTGACGCCGTGACGCCGTGACCCCCGCCACCCCCTCGTCTCGGCTTCATCGGGGCGGGGAACTGAACTTCCGCTAGCGTCTGTGCAGCTTCGCCAATGGTGTCCTTGACCACTGACCACCTCCCCATCTCCCCATCTCCACTCCCATCGGGGCGGGGAATTGAACTTCCGCTAGCTTCTGCGTAGCTTCGCCAATCGAGTCCATTGACGTCCCCCACCCCCCTCGTCTTGGCTCTCATCGGCGCTCCTTTTGAACTTCCGTTAGCTTCTGCACAGCTTCTGCATGGCTTCGCCAATCGAGTCCTTCAACGCTCTGGCCTCTGTCACAAGCACAGCAAATCGGTCGACACATCGCGCACATCAACACATCATCTTTTATATTGCTTTCGCAGAAGGATCGGAGTCGTGCTCAAGACCCAACAGCGCCAACTTTCTCCCTGTACTCCTCAAAACTCCTCGTCTCCCCCTCACCAGCCGTCGCACCACCATCCTCCCACCTCTTCTTCTCCGCCCACGCCTCCTCCTCCCTCGCCACAACCTCCCTCAACCTCGCACCCTCCCCTCTCACGAAGTAACTCACACTCTCCCTCACCTCCGCCGCGCCTTCAGTAACAAGCACATACCGCACCCCCGTGCCAGGAGTCTCAAACATCGCATCCCCCAACACCCTCTCCATCACCGTTCTTAACCCGCGCGCGCCCGTGCCCATCTTACTCGCCGCCTTCGCGATCGAGTGCAAAGCAGGGGTCGTGAAGCGCAGCTCGATGGCTGAGAGGGAGAAGAGGTGCGTGTACTGGTGTACGAGCGCGTTGCGAGGCTCCGTCAACACTTGGACCAACGCAGGAATGGAGAGAGGCGATAACGCGCAAGTGACGGGCAAGCGCCCGATGAGTTCAGGAATGAGGCCGTATTTCTGCAGGTCAGGGGGTTGCAGGAGATCGAGTGTATTATACGTTCGCTTTTCCTTCTGGTTCGGCTCTTGCTTCGGTGGTGAGTAGTATGGCAAATGCTTATGAAACATCTCAGCATCCTCATCGCCTTCGAGGGTCGTTTCATGGAGCGTGCTATCGCCGCCTGAGCCTGGCGCGGCGCGCACGACGGCGTTGAAGCCGATACTGCCTTTGCTGATGCGGTCGAGGACCATGCGGTGCAGGCCGTTGAAGGCGCCGGCGCAGATGAAGAGGATGTTGTCGGTTTTGACGTTGTAGGTCTCCCCTTTCTGACCGCCGGAGGCTTGTTGGCTGCCGCCGCTGGATAGGGGGCTGTTGGTTGGGGAGCCGGGGGTGTAGCCTTGTTGTGCGCCGCCGCGGGAGGATGGAGGGGGAGCGCTGCCTCGTTCGGACTTTGCTTGGATTTGGAGGGTGGTGCCTTCGATGATCTTGAGCAGGGCTTGCTGCACACCCTCGCCGCTGACGTCTTTGCCGTGCGAGACTCGCGCGGTGGCGATCTTGTCGATCTCGTCGAGGCAGATGATACCGCGCTCCGCACGAGCGACGTCGTAGTTGGCGGCTGCGAGTAGACGCTGCACACACACTTCCGCATCCTCGCCGATGTATCCCGCTTGCGTGAAGGGCGTGCAGTCGGACATGCTGAACGGCACCTCCAGCACTCTCGCCAACGTCTTCGCCATCAGCGTCTTCCCAACTCCAGACGGACCGAGTAACAGTATATTGCTCTTCTCAATCGCCAACGGCGTCGGATCAAACAACTGCCCCTGCTGCCCTACCCCTCCCCTCCCTCCACCAGCACTCTGCTGGCCCCCAAACGTCCACCCCTTCTCCGCCGCCGGCCCAACCGTAACCGTCTGCGTCTGTCCAGGAAACTCATCTTCATCCCCCACCACCTGCGTCAGCGCCGGCACCCTAATCCCCGCTCTCAATTCGTGTTCCGCAGCTTGCCTACCTTCAACCGGATGTCTCGTCAGCGCCTGCGCCGCCATCCGCCTCCTCTCCTCCTGCGCATACCGCTCCTCCTCCTCGTCATCGCGACGCTGCAGCTCCTGGATGCGCTGGTAGTGGTTGTAGACCGCGGTGGCGAGGATGCGTTTGGCGCGGGCCTGGCCGACGACGAAGGCGTCGAGGTGGGTTTTGAGGGCGGAAGGGGTTATCGGGGGTGGGGTGTGGGCGTCTCTGAGGGGGCCCTATATATATGTGTGGTTAGGGATGGTGGAGACGGGATGGGAGGGTGGGAGGGGGAGGATGTACTTCGGTTGGGGAGTTTGGTTCGTATATACCGGTCTATGCTACTATAAGCCTACGTCTAGGATGGTAGTGTGGCTGGGAGACGAACATATCCTTGATTCGAGAAATCCGATCGACGGTATGTGCCATTGCTCGACTGTTTCTGACAAGATGTACTCAAATGCCGGGTATGGATGAAGGCTGAGATAGCAAGATACGAAAGCCGAGCCTTTGGTGAGGCCGGAGAAGTCAACGAGTTCATGTCGAGAGGACTAATGATACGAGACGGGATGGTGCAGTGTGATGGCATGTGAAGATGGAGTCAAGTGAATGTCGGCGTCAGTGCTTCGCTTGCTTCCGAGTGCGGGGTGGCACGATAGGGTGGATAAGGCACCTCGACCTGGGATACACATGTTTATCTTACTGGACATTGATTTGAATGCGATGGTATACGAGAACTGTGTGCACATCCAATCGATGTTGTGTATCGTACGCTATCCGTAACATCTCCGCGACGGGATCTGAAGGCCCATGCGGTGAACGTTGTGCCATTTTGTTGGGGCAACAATCGGCCCTTGTCAAGCTGCAGGGCGAGCAGGGATTCTACCTACGTCAATTTGTGGTGGGGAGTAGCTCAATGGTTGATGTTTTATATATCCGTGGTCGAAGAACAACTTTTCTTCATACACTCGTCTCTTCTGTCTTTACACATATCTTGAAGGCTCCTGACTGCAAACGCCTTCTCTCTGAATTCCTGGACACAGCTCGTAACAACCATGGACGCTCTGAACGAGACATCCAGTCAGTCGATACGAGGAGATCCGTCGAACAGAAGTCTTCCCAATGATGGCACTGGTATGCGCGAGCACTACTCCCAACACCCCCAAGATATACTGACCATGTTTCTCAGGCGTGATCGCGCTTGATCCATCCCTCGAGCCATTCGCACCTTCCCTCAAGAGCAGATACACCAAAGCACAGCAATGGCTCAAGACGATCGAGCAACATGAAGGAGGATTAGAGAAGTTCTCGCGCGGCTACGAGAAGTTTGGCTTCAACGTCTCCCCGGACAACACCATCACATATCGAGAATGGGCACCCAATGCCTTACGAGCGTATCTCATTGGCGACTTCAACGGCTGGAACCGGGATAGCCATGAGATGAAGCGAGACAACTACGGCGTCTGGGAGATCAGCTTTCCTCCTGTGGACGGCCGGCCTGCGATTGAGCACGACAGCAAGCTCAAGATCAGCTTGGTGGTGCCGAATGACCACGCGAGACAGGAGAGGATCCCGGCATGGATAACACGCGTGACCCAAGACCTCTCCGTCTCGCCAGTATACGATGCTCGCTTCTGGAACCCACCGCACAAATACCAATTCAAGAACCCTCGGCCGCCGAAGCCACAGAGTGCACGCATCTACGAAGCACATGTCGGTATCTCCAGCCCAGAGCCTAAAGTGGCCACCTACAAGGAGTTCACCCAAAACATGCTCCCTCGCATCCACAAACTCGGCTACAACACCATCCAGCTCATGGCAGTAATGGAGCACGCCTACTACGCCTCTTTCGGCTACCAAATCAACTCCTTCTTCGCCGCATCCTCCCGCTACGGCTACCCCGACGACCTAAAAGAGCTCATCGACACCGCGCACGGCCTCGGTATCACCGTCCTGCTCGATGTCGTCCACTCCCACGCCTCCAAAAACGTCCTCGACGGCCTAAACATGTTCGACGGCAGCGACCATCTTTACTTCCACGAAGGTGCCCGCGGCCGCCATCAACTCTGGGACAGCCGTCTGTTCAACTACGGCTCCCACGAAGTCCTCCGCTTCCTCCTCTCCAACCTCCGTTTCTGGATGGACGAGTACGAATTCGACGGCTTCCGCTTCGACGGCGTCACCAGCATGCTCTACACCCACCACGGCATTGGCACAGGCTTTTCAGGCGGCTACCACGAGTACTTCGGCCCTAACGTGGACGAGGACGGAGTGGTGTACCTGATGCTCGCGAACGAAATGCTGCACACCCTCTACCCGAATGTTATCAGCATCGCGGAGGATGTCAGCGGGATGCCGGCGCTGTGCGTGAAGCTAAGTTTAGGCGGGATAGGATTCGACTACCGCTTAGCCATGGCTGTGCCGGATCTGTACATCAAGTGGCTGAAGGAGAAAGAGGATATCGAGTGGGATATGGGTGCGCTCTGCCACACGCTCACGAACCGGCGGCATGGCGAGAAGACCATTGCGTACGCTGAGAGCCATGATCAAGCGTAAGCGTCCCTTCACCTCGCCTCCAGCTCTCCTCATCCACTAACATGGTGTGTGGACAGACTCGTCGGCGACAAAACCCTCCTCTTCTGGCTCTGCGACGCAGAAATGTACACCAACATGTCCACCCTCTCCGTCTTCACGCCCGTCATCGAGCGCGGCCTCGCCCTGCACAAGATGATCCGACTCATCACGCACGGCCTCGGCGGCGAAGCCTACCTCAATTTCGAGGGCAACGAGTTCGGGCACCCGGAATGGCTCGATTTCCCGCGCGAGGGGAACGACAACTCGTTCCACTACGCGCGCCGGCAATTCAACCTACCCGACGATCCTGTCCTGCGGTACGGAATGCTCAACTCTTTCGACGCAGCAATGCAGTGGTGCGAGGAGAAGTACGGCTGGTTGCACTCGCCCCAAGCATACATTTCGCTCAAAAACGAAACCGACAAAGTCGTTGTCTTTGAGCGGGCGGGACTGTTGTGGGTGTTCAATTTCCACCCTTCGGCCAGCTATACCGACTACCGTGTTGGCGTGGAGGAGGCAGGCACGTATAGGATCGTGCTGAACACGGATCGGGAGGCTTTTGGCGGGCTGGGAAGGATTAAAGAGGAGGAGAGTAGGTTCTTCACGACGGATATGGGGTGGAATGGGCGGAAGAACTTTTTGCAGGTTTATGTGCCGACAAGGACGGCGGTGGTGTTGGCGAAGGAGGAAACATTGGCCGAGGGGTGGAAGAGCCATGTTGATTTGGGGTTCGGGTATTGAGTGGTGAGACGATCGTGAGGGGGGTGAGGGGGGTGAGGGGGGTGAAAAGGAAAGACTGACAGTGCACAGGATGGATGTAAAGTGCCTTGAGGGAGGTCGATAGTTGTAGAGCAACATATTTGCTTGAAGTAGCAATCTTCAAAAGCTCACTATGCCTCCGTCGCGCCGTCGCTATGCCCTCCCAAGCCAGTTTGCATCACTACTCCATCTTCACCCTCGCCCCCACCCCAGCCAACGCGCCCTCCGCCTTCCGCTTCCCCAACGTCGACCCCGTAGAATCCGGCGTAGCGCTCCTCTGTCTCTGTCCGATACCTCCCTGCAGCGCAGTCGCCATCGCACCTCCCGCGCGACCCGCAGCACTCCCCAGCATCTCCGCCGCACAAGTCGCATGCACAATCTTCCCCCCCCAAACAACCGCATTCTGAAAAACCCAATCCTGCAGTTCTTCCGAATACGTACTCTTCATCTCCTCAAAATCAACGGAACAAACATTCCTCGTCACGCCCGGCGGAGCCCTTACCCACTTCTCCTCCTCCTTCACAACCTTCTTCTTCCCCTGCCCACCACTAATACCCCCAGCCCCACCGCCCTCCGCTGCCACCGCCGCAACCTCAGCAGAAGTAGTACTCGGATCAAACTCCACCAGCTGGATCCACTCCATCTCCCCCTCAAACCAATGCCGATGCGCTCCCCTCGCGATACTGGGGTCAGCCATCCGTTGGTTCGTGCGGAAATGCCAGTCCAGATGTCTGGCCTTGGCTTCGCGGCCGGGTTCTGAGGCCGGGAAGCGGCGGCCGCAGGTGGAGCATTGGTTTGGGTGGGCGTCGTAGAGGGCGTGCACGAGTTCGGGGCGGAAGGGTTTGAGCGCTGCGGCTGTCATGGGGATGCGGGGGCGGCTGGAGTTGGCGGCTGGCGGGGCTGGGGTGCCATGGGAGGAGGGCGGGAAGAGGCCGTGGGTGGAGAGGGCTTTGAGGAGGTCGGCTATTGAGGGTTGTGGTGGTGGTGGGGCGGCGGTGATTGGTGTCGGAGTGGGGTTGGGTGGCGGGAGGTTCGGGAGCAGACCACTTCTGGCTAGGGAGGCGATGAGGTCGGCTCCGTTCAGGGTTGGTGCGGCGGATGCTTGGGTTTGCACGTTGCTCAGTTGCGAATGTGACGCACTCTGGAGTGCGGGTGCTGCTGCGCGCATCTGTGGTGTGCTCGGTTTCTGTCCATTCGCCAAGAGTGCTTGGAGGCCGTTCAGCGCATTAGGATCGAGGAATGGAGCTGATGGTAGCGATGGCTGAGTCGACGGTGGCTGTGAGTACGCTAACGGAGGCCTCGCCAGAAGTGAAGGCGGTATGGAAGGAGGAGGCTGCCATTGATTCTGCACTGGGGCTGGCTGAGGTGTCGACTGTGCTGGAGGTGCTGCTGCTGCCAATGCTGAGATCTGGTTTCTGATTTGCTGTAGCGCACCCGCATCAAGTATCTGGGTACTGAGTAGCTTCTGTAGCTGAAGCAGTGCGTCAAGCTCCTGCCTTATTTGCGCATTGTATGGGTTGGCAGCGAACTGCGCTTGGCGTTGTGTGATCACAGCGGTGACATCTCGCTTGATAGCCTCCGCATCGTTGCCTGGTTGCGGTCCTGAGACCGGATAGCCATGCGATTGCTGGAAGTTTGGCGCCGGTGAAAAAGTATTCTGTTGATACATGCTTGGCTAAGACAAGTTAGCCGACTGATCAGGAGACACGGGCTGATCCGAAAAAGAACGTACCTGCTGAACCCCCTGACCGTAATAAGGCTGACCTTGGCCTTGACTTGGCGGTACACCATACCTTCCATTGAGCTGAGGAGGCGTGGGTGTGTTCCGGTAGGTTGGTTGCTGGATCTGGTTCTGGCGATTGTTCTGCACCATGACGGTGCGAAACTTAATCAGAGCGGTCTCGATCGGTCGAACAACTTCTGCAGGGAAGACCGGTGTGGAGTCCATTGCACCGGGCACTGGTTCTTTCCATGTCTTCAGCATGCCCTCCATATTGCGTCTTGTGTTGCCGTCAACCAGCGTGTATGCGTCCATGAATGTCTGATAGAGATTCCGGCCCAGGTAGACTGTGTATGGCGTGCCTACGTTTTTGACGATACTGTCGAGTACGTATAGCGCAGGAAGTTTTCGTGGAGGTACTATCTGTCAGTGAAGTCAGTTTTTGATCTTGACTTGAAGGAGGCTGGGAGTATGAAGTGAGGTTGTGGTGGTGTCACGTGACTGCACTGCTTGCTTACCGTTTTGATGTGATCTTCGAGGGTCTTGGATATTGCTTGCGCGTGCTCGGTGTTCTCCTTCGCTATAAGGGTCAAGTTGCTGATCTCGAATCTATTGTTCATCTGGAGATCCTTGAGCGATTCGGCAAAGTCTATCGCCACTTCATCCGAAGATGCTCCTGAGAGCGATACTCGTGGAGATCTAGCAGACATGACAACGACTTGAAGAAGACGAGGAGAGAGTTCACGATGCGGACGGCGAGTATCTAGTGTAGAAGTCCGAAGGTGGTAGATGGAGAGCTGCAATCATGCAAGCAATCATGCAACGAGCTTCCAGTCAGATGGCCGTGTAACAGCGAGCTCGGCTTGGATAGGCCGCGAAGGTGAAAGGTATACCTTTCGCAACGGACAGGCAAGAAGCAACGATAGTGACTGTGTCTAGCTACTGTGAAGCGTTCACTTCAGTGCAAAAGAAGCTGTCCGCTCTCAGTGAATCTGATCGCCCAGGCTCTTTCTGCCCATCCACCTCAATGCTCCCGCCACCCCTGTGGTTTCGACCCTTCACGTTTCCTGGTATCGCTGCTGCCGCGAGTCGCCGGCTGGTATATAGGTTTCTCTGGCGGAACAACTTCTCAAAGGCCGTGACCGGATGCGGCGTCAACGTGCTGCTACTAGCGAGCTCGGGGTATGTGGTACGCCTGGTGGGTTCCACTATATCTTCTTTCCGTAACGTGTACGTCTTTCCGATGCTGAGAGTGCTTGGTACCGGTGAAGTGGCAGTAATGCTGTGGGGATGTGACTGTTATGGCTGATGAAGTGATTCTCTGAATCTAACAAACTTCATCCGCCATTCGGGCGCGGGCCGAACCCTAAGCGCTGATTTTGAGTCGTCATTGCCAGCGGGCTCTTGGTAGTTTCAATTCTTCTCACAAACCACAAACAAATCGACATACTACCCTCACCCATCAAGATCTAACTGGCGCTGCCTATCAAGCTCGAAACGATAGCCCACCATGAGATTCGCGATTCAATTCCTGCTCGTTGCGTTCCTAGCACTTCTCGCAGCCGCAGCAACGCCACATCGTGAGCAAAAGCCCGTAATCGTCAGCTTTGACAAAGATACGCCACAAGATGTGTTGGACCAAGCTATGGATGCCATTAAGAAGGCGGTAAGGTTATCCACAAGCTTCTATTTCTCGAGTCTGGACTGACCGTAGACAGGGTGGCATGATTACACACGAGTACACGATTATCAAGGGCTTTGCTGCGAAGGCAACCAAGGAAGCCGTGGACACTGTTCACGCTCTAGGCACCCAGCACAACGTCGTCATCGAGGACGACCAAATCATTACTACGAACGACAACTAGGCAGACCTATACGCATGTGCATCGTTGCACTTTGAAGCCTTAGGCAATCACGACCAGCATGGGTACGAATGATTGACACTTGTTGCCTACGACTCTGTACCATGTACATTATTTTCAGCTACGAAACAAAATCACGATCGCCGCGTCCGGTTTCCCCTACAGTACTCCCCTTTCTGCAGCTGGCGGCCATCCCGAAGATAGGTCGCAGCCTTTGATGAACTCTCGCAGCGCTTGGTAGGCCCGTATACCTTTCCTTGACGAGCGATGCGGTCCTCATTGGGTGGGTGTTGACTCCGATACGAGTGCTCAAGAACGGAGCGACCAATGATCTTGGTCTTGTTACGCTCTAACGGCCGCCGATCACGTGCAACTTGTCGCAATGCTCCAAGCTGTGTTCCACATTCAATTTTCCACAAAAGCAAGCTTGCACGATGCCACGATTGATGAGTGAACCACAGAACCGTTTACGGCTTTGTTCCTCGCTTAGAGCATTGGCGCGCAAGCCATCAAGCGTCTCGACCGCGACAGCTCGGACTCCAACCCCGCAAACTCTCAACAATGGATCAACCATGAACCATGGACGAGAGATTGTTATTTCAGCAAGATTCGATAAAACGCCGAGAGGCGGATTCGATCCAAGAGCAGCGCGCAGATGTGGTATATCTCTCGCTGCCACGGTTGCATCACCATCACCGTCAAGGTTGCAACGCCTTTCTAATAATGCATGCCAACCAGCCCAGAAACTACCCTGCAGTTCCGCTTCCGCCTTCTTCACTTTGACTCACGGCCCAGCATTCTGGACCACACCGATCTCGCCAAGGACGACTAAGAGGCCAAGATTCCAATAAAAGCTCTCTTGTTTTCGGGACACTCGGTCTGCCACGTGTGTCGGCATGCCGTCTGTACCCGGAACTCTCCTACCGCCCATCCAATGGCTGAACCGGGCCAACCGAAATTTCACGCCTCTCGTTCGCGACATGCAGCGCCAAATTCGTCTTCTCGAGCTTGCGGCATCTTCCTGCCCCGTTCCGGCCTGCGTTATCGTACACCAATCAGAGGGTACCAGGGACCACCCCGCAACACACTGCTTCCCAATGGCCTGGTTCCGCAGACGGGGGGAGGATGATTCGCGCAAGCATCTGATATGGTCGCTAGCATAACCTTAATTTCTTGGGTATGCCTATCAAAACGGCCGTAACCCGTTTACGTCGACCGCATGCTACCCGTTACGTGAACTGGGAACTTCCGCTTGGCGGCGCCGTGTCTCTGCTACCTGCTCCAGCTCTCGACGAGTCTTCACCGGTTGGTACATTGCTTCAAAACCGGTAGCTCTTGGCTCTGTAGCTACAGGCTGGCGCTGGCTGTGGTTGCCTCCACTTCAAGCCACATGTGCTAGATCTGGCTAGAGGGGTGCAGGACAGCCAGGGACAGAGATTTTATCAACCATGTGCTCGCAGGATTAATAAGAGACCGGCGCGACGCACAGCCTTGCGATACCTTACCCTCTCCTCCTGTTTTCAACTCATACTCACACAACATCTTCCACCAAGACCTTCATATAACCCTGCAACAACAACAACAGCTACGATAACAACAGCGGAGCTCGCCCTCTCCATGACTGAAATTCTCAGCGGCCTCGCGATTCCTCACTTAGGACACCCTGTGCTCGACCCTTTCCAAGAGAGCAACGATCTTCCGTGGGAACATCAGTTCCCAGAGCCTCTACAAATGCTTACCGCATCATGGTCGCAAGCCTCCGGCTCGCAGATGAGTGGAATGCAGCCACTTGATGTCCATCGTTTCGACCACAACAACTCAGGATACTTTCACCTGCATCATATCCCTTCTCCACAAGTCGGGTATCCGATATCAGAGATGGGGACCCCATCAAGCAACGGACACCAGGAGATCGGCGAGTCGTACCAAGGCGCGCATCAGTCCGCCATGCACTTATATCCGAATCACATGGCTGGACCTATGCAAAGCCCTCACAGCTCCATCAGCGCACTCAGCCCAAACCAGACACCGTTAGAGTCCCCACCACCTCTTATTTACGACACCAAACCACCGCTGGGCCGAAGGATCACTGCTCCGGAAGCTCGTGGTCTCAAAGGAGCTGTAGCCACCAACGGCGTACCCGGAAAGCACAAAGGTAGCAGCGACGAGGGAGATGACTCGTACGAACCGGACTCGAAGCGAGGCCGGAAACGACAACGCATCCCACATACCGCTGTCGAACGTCGATATAGGGAGAACCTCAACGCGCATCTCGAGAAGCTTCGACAGGCTGTGCCGCCGTTCGCTGCGAGGAAGGGTCCAGGAGGTGGCAAGGGGGAGGGCGAAGGGGTGAAGCCAAGCAAGTGCGAGATCTTGCACGGTGCCATCGAATACATTGGCGCTCGGGACAAGGAGATGACGGCCAAGGACAAGCGCATCGCCGACCTTATGGCGGAGAACGCGTCCATGAGGGCCAGCTTGGAACAGATGCAGAACTATATCAGAGCCACCTCGCGTTGACGGATGAGGCTTGTGATTCGTGTGTGAGCGTTTGGGATCGTATGGTGTTGTGGTGTTGCTCTGCTTGGTCTATTGGAAGCTACTGTCTGTGATGACGATGCTAGGGCGCTGAGCGCTTGCAGACCCTCCGCGGTTTGATAACGATATCACGACAATTAATTTGGAAGGAAGAACTTTGGGATGAGAGGAACTTTGAGCGTGAACTCTACTTTGATCTTATATGTTGGATACCCAAAATGCAATTGCTTTCGTATCTATTCTCGAGCGGTATGATCATCCTCGCACTAATCCTTGCATGATCACCATAAGCCAACCAACTCTGCCCACCCGAAGGGTTGGGAAGCGAACGTGAGTCTCGCGTGATCTGGCCCGATCACACGGCACTTTAAGGGCGTTCGTCTCGGAACAGCCATCTGCCGCCCGGTCGTAGAGCTTCGCGCCACCTCTCCTCCACCTTCTGCCTCACCATCTCGCGCGCTCTAGAACGGTCTTCCTCCTCCTCTTGGGTTGACGGCATATCTGTGCGCCAAAATCCAGGAGGCGACTTGGCCCTTTCGTAGGCTGTGCGGTGTTTGCCGTACTGGTTGCTCAAAGCGAAGGCGTGCGCTTCCACCAGAAATTTTGCCCGTCGTTCTGCATCATATCCGCCTGTGATCCTGGCCCAATCCGGACCAAGATACTCTTCAAGCACTTGCGAATCGTTTTTCGTGCTCTTCATTATGCCAGACTCGACAGCCGCACGGAAAGTGTTGCCGCAGCAGTCTGGTCGGGTGCAGCCCTGAAGGCAGCGACGTTGGTCTCTGCCTCGAAGTGTGTCTGCGAACGCGAAGTCCGAGCCGAGATACTTGGGGTTAATTTTGAAGTCATCGAGGTCGAGGGTGTCCAAAAGTCGGGACCTCAGGGGCTCATCGTCTGGCTCAGGAGGCGGTGGTGACTTTTCGAGGCCACGAGGGCGCTTAAATTGGGCTGGCTGTCGTCTTACTGGTGACCTTCGTGCCTTCCGCTGCACTGTTGCGGCCGGTGTTACACGCTTATCGTGAGATAGCAAAGAGTCTGGGCCTCCAGATCCCAAAGCCTCTTCCTTCACTTGAAGCGGTGGTGAAGTTTTCCCAGGCGCAACAAAGCTTCTGGTGGGAGCTCTTGGCCGCTCGTTTGATGATGGTGTCGTTTGCGGTTGTCGCGCATTCATTAAATGGTCTTTGCCGGTGCGACGAATAGCTGTCTGTGGTGTAGGTCGTTGTGGTAAGGGTGCCCTGTCTGGAGTTGGTCCTTCGAGCAGTGAGTCTAGTCGACGACTGACGTTGGATTTAACTGGCTGTTTCGTAGTTGGGTCAACGTTCTGGCTGGGCTGCATTTCTCCATCCTCGGACAAGAATGCGATCTTCTCTCGTATCTCATCGCCGCTTCTTCGTTTCCGCTTCATGCTTCTGTTCGGCTCAGCGACGTATGGCACGTTGACGCTCAGCGGCTGCAAAGCGTTGCTTCTGGAAGCCTGGCCTTGAGGCTGCAGTTCGAAGTCTCGTCGGTTCGAGTCTTCAGTATGGTCACCAGGCCCAGGCATCACATTGGGCATATCGGCCTCGCGCTCGTCATCTTCGGAAAGCGACGACACCGCTTGCAACATGTTTGGGGGCCTCTCATGTTGCGCTGACTGTGCTCTGTCACGTCTGCGCCGCCGAGGGGTCCTCATCAAAGTGGTCAAGGCATCCAGATCGGACGTCTCGGTGCGCAGCAATGGTCCCTTTCGCTGCAAATGCGGGCTTAGCTCGTCTGATCCGAATTCAATCGGTTTTTCTGGCGAGTTTGGTTCCTGCTTAACTCGAGCTGGTGGTGGCATCGAAAGCCCAGGGTTGCCTCTTCGCCGCTTTACAGGACGTGCCGATACCACCTCCACTCCATCGCTGGATTGATGGCTGTTGGCAAGTGGCGAGGACCTCACTTCATCCTCAGTCGTCTGGCTAGACGGAGTGCGCTGAGTAGGTTGCTTCGTCTCGTCGACCGATGGTACAGATGTTGCTATAGTTGGCTCATCGTGCTTGCGGTCCGAATTCGGCCAGAGTCTATCTCGATTATGTGCGATCCAGGCTTTCCATTGCTGGAGCTGTTCGTCCTTTTTAGCATGATCTGCCCTGATTGCACCGATGTCGGCTTTGCGTTTCGCCTCCAGTGCTCGATAGTTTTGAGCGAGGTCGTTGTACTTTTGCACAAGTCGATTGTGCTCTGCTTTCGTCACGAAGCCATCCGGAGCTGGAGAAGCCATTCTTCATCGTCATTGCAAATGTTATCGCATTGTGTATACACTTGGTTCGGTGAATTTTGTGGTGATGATGTTGGTGGTATTGGCGCGTCGAAGGCGGACGCGTTTCGGAGGCAACCGCGCCGGTCTACGAGCGCCAAGATCTCGACTCGTGGAAAGAACGACCGAGGCGACTCGACATCACCTCTTCGACCACTCCAATACCGGCCGCGATGGTGGGCAAAAGAGCGCGCGAAGACGAGGTGGATAACCAGAAGCCTCCGTTGAAGCGCGTGAGAGCCTTGACGACAGATCATTTGTCGAGACTAAGTGATGAGCTCACACTGCGAGTTCTCTCTTTCCTTTCCACATCACAGCTTGTAAAATGCCAGAGGTATGTCCTTTTTCTACATCCGATCAACAACGATTATATACAGTGTTGCTAAAGGACCAGATTGTCTCACAAATTCCACGTCCTGGCCGGAGACAGCCAACTATGGAAGTCACTCTACTACAACCGCTTTGTTCGACCACGAGCAAGCAGACTACCTGGAATCAAAGACTTGGATCAGAGCTCGAGCAATCTGCACTTCGCATCGAAGGCGTCGAGGTGGCTGGACGACGAGCATCTTGTAAAGGGCGGGAGGAAGACGAATTGGAAGAGGCAGTATAAGCTACACCACAACTGGTCAAAGGGCAGTTGCGCGGTCGACGAGATTGAAGTCGCGGAGCAGGCTACTGTACCTCCTCTGGTCGTACAGTTGCATGATGGGATCATATACATGGCGGATCAGGACAGTCTGCGCGCATGGTCTGCGAAGGTTGAGCGCCAGTTGGTAGCCCAGATGTCCTTCGCTGGCAGTCGAAGAGGACCACCAACATCTTTGGCCGTTGATACTTCCGAAGGACAAGTTGCAACATCACGACTCGTTATCGGGTTCGAAGACGGCTCACATGGCCTCTTCTCGCTGGATCACGAAGCTGGCCGGTTCAAAGTCGTGTATCGTCATCAGGCATCGAGCAACGGCGTAGTATCGGCCGTGGCAATTACGTGGCCGTACGTGGTGACAATGACTGCTACGCAACTGCTCTCAATCTACTCGTTCGAGAGTCGCTCAGGAGACGACCCTGGTGCTGACAACCCATGCCCTCCTCGGCTACTACATTCATTGCGATCGCGAACCGTCTTACCACCATTGTCGACATCGTTGAGGGTCGCAGAGTCAAATATTGTCGTTTCAATAGCTTATTCCATGCCGACATATCTCTCCGGCTGGACAGTTGGCATACAAGAAGTTCGAATCGACCCTTCAGGCAAACTGCTTGAATCGCGCCTTGCATCAGCAATCGACCAGCACTATCGGTCGCTGGCATTTGCATCACCTCCAATGATGCATCATCTGCCGGGCCCCGCAATAGGCGCCCTGGCAACTCCAACTGCAACGGAATTTCGCCATATTCACACCAAACCGACCTCTCTTTCCTACACCCATCCATACCTACTCGTGTCACATCCGGACAACACGCTGACGCTGTATCTTGTCACATCGACAGCGGACATGCTCACGATAAGCGCCGGAAGTCGACTTTGGGGTCACACCTCTTCAGTATCTGGTGCACACGTCGGAGGGCGCGGCAAGGCTGTCTCGGTTAGTCGACGAGGCGACGAGCTGCGTATATGGGAGCTTGAAGGCGGCTTTGCCTCAATTGCGGCGAAGAGGCGTCTTGCCACAGGCGATATGAGCGTACAGCTGCGGCCAGAGAAGCGTCCAACTGCCGAACCATCTCAGGCCGGGCTTGATGTGGTCAAACAGGCTGCTGGCGCAGATGAAGATGCTTCGGAACTAACTCTGTCTCGAGGTTGGATAGGCTTCGACGATGAGAACGTGGTGGTGTTGAAGGAGCAAAGCCAGGGTCGGCAGGCTTTGGTTGTTTACGACTTTACATAATAGAACGATACATCGATGATCTAGATATGCTGTGGCGCTGTCACTCCGTTGCCTTCACCTACCTGGTTTCACAGTTCGGTCTGTGTTGCATCTGAAGTAAATGGAAGGCCACGTGCTTCTAGAAGGTTGTAGCGTGACAAACTAATCGATATACTTCGAAAAGAAAGGACCAGGTTACAGGCGTCACTTGAAAATTCGAGTGGTCCCTGCCAAACCACGACAGAACTCACATCCACGTGTCACGAGATTCTGCAAGAGATCAGCCTCGTTGAATCGGGCCCGTGCGTTTCGTCATGTGGGGCTCGAAATTGAGCCAAATGAGACTTTGTTAATTTTCTCTCGCCAGACTTTGCGTCTACCAACACCACAACAACCACCTGCGACTTCTTCATCAGATCCTGAGACCCACAAGACATACCATCAAGGTACCAAACAAACTTCAACATGGAGTATCAGCAAGGCGGTGGCGCTCGCGCCTGCTACAACTGTGAGTGAGCCCATCACTGTCTGTGGCCAAGTGGACCTACCATGATGGCACTTCACCGTGTCACTGATGCTCTGGGTACTTGCTTGCTCACGCAAAAACACCGCGATACCCCTTGACATCACCCGTTCTTGCTCATCATGGACACGAATCTAACGGTGCATTCCAGGCGGAGAGACCACTCACCAGGCTCGTGACTGTCCCACTAAGGGTGCGCCGGTACGTCTTTCACGCCACTGGACTTCTAGATAATAGCTGACACACATCCAGACATGTTACAACTGCGGTGAAGCTGGCCATCTCTCGCGTGAATGCACGGCGCCTGCGAAGGAGAAGGTACACATCTACCACGTTCACATCTCCTACTATTGAACAGTGTGCTGACGACACCTAGACCTGCTACAACTGCGGCCAGACCGGTCACATGTCTCGCGAATGCCCAAGCGGCTCGGCTCCTCGTGGCGGCGGGTTCGGTGGCGGTGGAGGCTCTGGCCAAGAGTGCTACAAGTGCGGCAAGGTCGGACACATCGCGCGTAACTGCACCGAGGGCGAATACGGCGGCGGTCGTGGTGGATTCGGTGGCGGACGCGGCGGCGGCTTCGGAGGCGGTCGTGGCGGCTATGGCGGAGGATACCAGCAGGGCGGCTACGGTGGCGGTGCTGGTGGTGCTCAAGGTGGCCAGACCTGCTACTCCTGCGGTGGCTGGGGCCACATGAGCCGCGACTGCACCCAGGGTCAGAAGTGCTACAACTGTGAGTCTGGTAGATTACGCCAACGCTTTATTGTCATGCTAATATCACTCAGGTGGCGAGGTCGGACATCTGTCCCGCGACTGCCCAGCGGAGGCCTCCAACGAGCGCGTCTGCTACAAGTGCAAGCAGCCCGGCCACGTCCAGGCAGCCTGCCCAAACTGAACGACCTCACGACAAGAAGTGACGACTACACGAATCGACATCAACCGTGACGAAAGAGCGTAACCTAACTGGATGGACGACCCTGACTGGGAGCCAGCAGCTGAAGACTGTGCAGACGAGGAGAGCTTGCGATGTGGGTTTGTGTGACGGGTCAGGGTCGTCCAAGTTAGCGTGCTTTCGGCGTCTGAGACAGCAGCGTGCTGTGGTTCAGTTGCCAACTCTTCGGTTCTCTCGGGTCTCAGCATGGACTCGATTCTTCGGCGTACGAGATGGAGGTTGGATCTTAGGTTGCTAGGATACCGCACCATGCAAGTGCAGCCAGACATGGTATGTCACCAAGACGCAGAACGTGCCATAGAAACATCAGATTTCAGTCCGAGATCTTCTGCGACCACTATTCTCCTATCTCCTTCCATGATTTCTCCACCCAAACTTATTACCTTCTTTCCCATCTCCTTGTTTCTGCTTGCTCTAGCATATGAATGCCCATTCTCCTTCCTTTGACCACTGTCACCTTCGGAAGCTCGTTGTTGCCTAATCTTCACTGCCGTCAAAGGCTGTGAAGCCTCCCAGCTAACAGATTTGGACAATTTTGGTGGCAGACGGCTTTACCTCGTGCTCTATCGTTGAAACCAACTTCACGTCTTTCCTCCTTGGATGACCTTCGCTACGACACATGACCTGGCGCGTGAAACCAGAAGCCGCTGGACCTTTCTATATAACCTCGCAACATTTCCGTCTCCTTCCTTTTCTCTATCCGCACCTCACATCCTTTGGCCAGCTTCCGAAGTCTAGTGCCTTGCTCCTTCGTTACAACCTTTACCCGCTTGCCCATCACGCCATCGCATACGCACCGCTCTCGCGCGCAGGGCAGAAGCCTTTGACAGGATGTCGTCCGCATCGGAGACCAAGCTTGGCAGCCAACTCGACTCTGCAGAGCTTCACCCATCCACTGACTCTATCAAGGTTGAGCCTGAGCACTGCACGAAGGTCGAGAGCGCCGAGCGTAGCAAAGTCTCAACCCCAGAAGACTCAGAGCAGGACCACGCAGCTCGCCTTACGAGCGACCACAAACCCGCCATCTTCAAGCTCAGCAACAGTCCCACTCCGAACAGCATCGCATCGCAAACAGGCATCATCGCTGCCGAGCCAGGCTTTATTAGTGGCATCAAGCGCAACCACGAATCACTGTTTGTCACAGACGACGAAGATGCTGAGGCGTCGCATCCACAAGGTAAGTCACTTCTTTCGTGACTATCTCGACGTTATGCTAACCAGACTGCAGTGACCAAGAGATTTAAACCAAACCGCGCGGACGACACGGACGTCATAGAGGCACTCACCACGCTGGAGCTCGACAAGAATGGCAAAGTCCCCCCATACGACCCCATCTTCGAAGGACGCCCGCAGTACGCCATCTACCACCCCGACTTCCGCACCACTGAGCTTTTGCTGTCGGAGATCTGCAATAGCGTCCTCAATGCTTACAAGCAGCTGGAGGATGGTGGTTACTCGAACGAGGAGATCGAGAGGCTTTTTGCACGCAAGCTGAGGAAGCTGGCCACGCCGCAGTGGAACTACCCATCTATCAAGCCCGTTGCTTGCCTCGGGGCGGCCGGTGTCGGGAAGTCTTCCGCTATCAACTCTATTCTTCACGAGCGTGACGCCGCGTTCGTCAGCGAGTCGGACAGAGGCACCAACCTGGTTCACGAGTTCTCCAAGTCACATACGAATCAGCTGTCTAAGTATCGCGTTGCTGCTCGGTACCTCAGCCCCAAGCAGATCGAGCTATTCGTTCAATTCCACTGTGGCAATATCTTCACGTACCTGGAGAAGAAAGACGATTGCGACGAGGATGAGGATACGGAGTTGCAGGCGAAGTACAACACAGCGATCGCTCTATTTTGCGTCCTACTCGGTCATCTCACTGAATTTGCAGAGGACGGGGATGCTCAAGACTACTTTGAAACACGCATGGATAGGAAGGACAAGACAATTGATCAGCTTGTCTACCTCATCAGCGGCGTGAAGGAGAGCAGGAAGCTTGAAGACGGGATTGAGTACTATGATGCTGAGGACACAAAAGAGCTGGCGGACGTCTTCAAGCAGGTGTCTCGTGTCGCTGGGCGCTCGAAGAGCTCCCATCCTTGGCCAATCATCCGGAAGATCGACATCTACCAGGACCAGGCGCTACTCAACGCTGGTGTTGTCCTTGCCGATACACCTGGCATCGGAGACAGCAATCAAGCAGTCGTCAAAGCAACCAAAGACTACAACAAGCGAGCGGGCACTATCTTGGTGTTCCACAATTACAAGCGTATCGCCAGCAATCCGACACTGGACACCAATCTCAAGGAACTCATCCTACTCGGGAAGATGAACGGTATCTGCCTCGTGGTCACTGGAATCGACAATTTGGCGAAGATGAACGAGTCCGAGCGTGAGGAGCTTGCAGACGACGACAAGGAAGCGCTGGAGCAGGCTGAACTCGTCCTAGCCACCTTGGAGGCACGATGCAGCGCTGTGCAGAAAGCAGTGTTCGGAGGCGACTTCAAATTAATGGATGAATTTCGAGACCTGCCGAAGAAGGTCGCCGCAGCATCCAGCAAAGTCGCGCAATTCGTGATTCAGCTGAAGACTCAACAGATTGCGCGAGAGCTGAAGGACCGGCTGCGGAGGATCAGTCGCCAGAAAGACGCTCCGGGATCTTCCAATCTTCTTCGTCTCGAATACCGAATACCAACTGCACCTTGAAGGCTTCGATCCAAGCAAGCTACCACTGCTCGATGTCCAGGCGACTGGCACCCCATCCTTGCGTCACTGGCTTTACAAGGTGCCTGCCCGCGGCAAGTCGAACACCCTACGCAGGATCTGCCTCACCAGCTTACCTGCCATCCTCAACAACGTGCATAGCGTACTCACCAAGTCGCCACTCGCGAGGAAGGAAGAGGCGCGCAAGACGCTGATTGAGGTTCTAAGCAAGGGAGAAGGCGTTGTGGCAACGCTAGCGAACGACCTCAAGGAGATCTTTGACGAGGATGTCGTCCAAGCCATGAGTATGTTGCTGCCTCTCACAACGGCGTGCGTATGACTGACAATTATGCAGATGGTGAGACGAAGCGGTTGCAACACAAGGCTGAGAAGCTAATCGACAGTTGGGGTCGTGTATGTTTGCTTGCCACATCAAACAAGTTCTCTCAGCTAATGCATTTTGCAGTACCACGCCGGCACCTTCCTAGCGTTCTGCAATCGTAGAGGATTCTGGAAGCCACAGGTGGGTGCTGCTAAGATCAACTGGAACGAGTCCATCCAGAATCTCGTGGATGACAAGTTCGATGACGGCTTCGACAACTTCGAGAGCAATCTGGGCGGTGTTGAGTCGAATTTGGTGTCCGGAATCGAGGATATGTTTCGAGATCTCAAGACCGCTCTGCATGGTAAGCTATCAAAGACGGTTTCAAAGGCTGCCACGTGCTAACCGCTTGTCCAGATTCCGAGAACTACCAAGGCGCCGAAAACATGCCACGATTTGTGCAGTATGTTGACGGGATACACGAAGGCATCAAGCAGGACGTCACCGCTTGATTCGAGAGCATGCGCGATGACTTCCGAGAGATCCGATATGCCTGCACCGATCACTCGAACCAGTCTTACATCGCTCAGTGCATGACCAAGGTGTACGAGCGATGCGTCGTCGTCAACAAGTCCAACACCCCACCTGAGCCTGGTCACAAGAAGAGCGTAGTGCATCCAAAGCGGGTCGAGATCGTCCAGCAGAAGTTGACTGGCAGTGGCAAAGAGCAGAGCATTTTTGCGGATGTCGCCCGTATGGCTCAGAAGAAGTTCGAGGCGAAGATCGAGGACTGGAAGAAGAACACCTTCACCGTGACCGTGAACACGGCGTGTCAGGATATCCTCGAGTACTTCAACTCCAGCTTCGTGTCTGCCGAAGCGGAGACTGAGGCCGAGGAGATGGACCAGGAGCACCCTGAAGCCGTGGAGATGCCTCAGAAGCAGGTTGGAGGGGAGATGGCGGAGCTGATCGAGCGCTGGGAGCACTACGAGAAGTACGGCTGTTGAACAGTGACACGACGAGGCAACAGGACCTCAAAGATCAGCGGCCGAACCGTGGAAGAGCTCCAGTCCCGTCGACTACTCGAGTCCTAGACTCCTCACAGCCCTTCGAGATAGCTTCCGCTTGCACGACGACTCGGCACCACAAACATTTCTAATCACCTCGAAGCATCCTTACACTCCACAAAACACAGACCACCACAGCACTCGTGCGCCATCACGACCAGCATGCCACTGACTGCATGCGACTTCAGAGCACATTCAGCTACCTCGAGCACCAAACCCAGCATCGACGACATTGCCGTTTTGTGCCAGTGTCGCATGAAAGCTCTCTCGTGGATTGGCCCGATTGTTGGCTGGCGATCAGACGAACACGATATTTCCCTGCGTTGAATCTGCAACACACATTGGCTCCACGGCAGAGCACATAGGCGAGCAGCGTCTCTAATTCGAGGTAGATAGCCATGAAGAGCATCATATCATTCTTAACTCCTCTCATCAGAAGCCCTGTGAGTCTACACGAGCGTAGGCGTGCGAGGTGGCCAGATGGTTGAAGTGCTATCGAACTCGCCTCCTATATTCGGCAGGCGGACGAGCAGTATCATTAGGTGCACACTCCCCGTCTCCGTCTCCATCTCCATCTCCATTGACCCCACCTTGAGCTCACCTCGAGCCAGTCAGCCATCCTCTTCTCCATTGAGATCCGACTAAGTCCTGCAAGCAAGCAAACCAAGCGCACGCCGCACGTCCTACTAAAACGCGCCCGCCCCCTCAGCCTCCCCGCTAACATTCCTCAACGCCTCCTCCGCCAGCTGACTCCTCAACGCCGCCGCCTCCGTATCCCTGGCCAACCGATCCCACTCCCTCAAACCCCTCCGCTTCTTCGCCTCCTTCTCCTCAATCTGCTTACGCAATTTCTCCGCCTCCTCCTGCAGCTTGTCGAGCTTGGTGCGGTCGACGATCGGGTCGGCTTTTTGGCCACCTTCGATCGGCTTCGGGAGGTCTGCGATAGCGGGGTGGACGCGCTCTGTACGGGAAGCGCGCGGGCCGGTTGGTGTGCCAGTGCGCGGGCTCTCGTCTGGCAGTGGATGGCCGCCTGGTCCGAAGCGTTGGGTGCGTGGGTAGGTTGTTGCAGTGCTGTTGCTGCTTTGGCGGAATGGCTGAGGGGGCGGAGCGCCAGAGAAGGAGCCACGAGGTCCTGATGGTGGGCCATTGCTGCCGCTTGGGCCTGCTGGTGGTCCGTTGCTGTAGTCCATCTCCCGGTCGAAGCTCTCGTTGCGGCTGAAGCTTTCGCTGCGGCTAAAACTCTCACTGCGACCATAACTCTCGCCACGACCAAAGCCGGGTCCAGGCGGTGGCCCGCCGCGGTTAGCGAAGCCTGGACCACCTCTTCCACCACGGAAGGGAGGTGGACCGTCGAATCCACCCCTGCCTCCTCTGAAGCCTCCACGGCCACGAGCTGCAAATTCGCCTCGTCCAGGTCCGAAGTCGCCTCTCCCACCGAAGTCACCTCTCCCACCGAAGTCGCTCCTTCCACCGATATCGCCTCTCCCAGCACCGAAGTCGCCTCTTCCTGAGCCGAAGTCACCTCTTCCAGACCCAAACTCACCTCTGCCACTCGCGAAGTCGCCTCTAGCAGGTCCTCCAGCTCGTGGTCCAGAAGGTGGGATGTTAGCCGCACGTGGAGTCGCACCTGAAGGGCCAGTCGGAGGCGCCATCGACGAAGACGATGCACGAAAACCTGAAGGGCCTGTTGGCGGGGCCCTCGGTGCAGGAGGATCGTCTGCGCGGTATGGTTCGCGAGGCGGTGGAATCCGATCATCGTTGTCGTAGCCACGGTCTTCGGCATATTCTCGTTCCCGGGGAGGCGGTGAAGCTGGAAGTCGTGGTTCGGGAGAGCGCGCACGATAAGGCTCGCGACTGTTGTATTGATCGCGAGGGGCCGGCCGGGTTGGTAATTCGTCAAGCTGCGACAGCCTGCTTGGATGCACGGGCGGCGAAGAGTGGCGAGACGTGATAGCTGATCCTCTGCCATTTTCTTCCACCAGATGGTCTTGTCTCCCATAGCGCGCTGGTGATGGAGAGCGAGGTCTGCGCCACTCGTCGGCCCCTCTAGTATCGCGCGGCGCTGGCGACCTTGAACGTGCGCGGAAGTCTCGGGGAGCACCTCGTGGCGATTGCACCCTATCACGAGGATCTGGCGAGTACCGACGTCTCGGCGGGCTCTGTGGTCGCGAAGGTGGTGCATAGTCATCATACCTGCCGCGCGGAGGACTCTGCAGACGCTCACGCTTCGCCGGCGGTGGTGAACGTCTTCCTCTGCTGCCTACTGGCGACGGCTCCCTGACCCTCTTGAGCGGAACCGGACTACGGTCCCTGTACCCTCGAGGCGGAGAGCGTGCAGCAGGCGCGGCAGCACTGTAGCCTCTGTCCCTGTCACCAGCATAATCTCGCTCATCTCTGTACCCGCCGCGAGTGTCTCTGAAGTCTCTTGAATCTCGTGCCGGCTCTCTCCGGAACAAGTCGTCTCTCGGCAGATCTTCTCTTCTCGTACTTGGTGGTGGTGAGCGAGGCCTACCTCTGTAGCTGTCGCCAGCTGGTCGTGAATCGCGATCGGGGTATCGAGGTGGGGATGGAGAGCGTCTGCGGAAGTCGTCGCGGCGTGGTGGAGTTCGGCTGCGTGGACGACCGCCGCGGTACGAGTCCATTCGTGGAGGAGATCGAGGTCGATGGGAGTCGCCGCGGGGTGGTGAGCGCTCTCGAGGAGCTCCACCAGGACGGTAAGATTGGCCTACATGTAGAAATCACTCGGTTAGTCCTACACTGCGTTATAAAGGCGCTTCCATGTGATATGGCTATTCATGTTTGCTACGAGAAGCAGCAGAGGTCGAGCTGCTGTTTCACTTCGGAGTTGTACGTACCTATAGCATCAGAGGAGAGTCAGCGAACATCTCCATTTTTCCATGCATAAAGCCAAGGGGAGGTTCATATCTGCAGCTGATGCTTCACCAAGTCCCGAAGCACATAGCAAACATGAATCCGTGTGTAGTTTGAATGCGGTAACGTACCATTGCCGCCCATGAATCGATCCTCTTCCGGCACATTATCGTCGCGCCTTGGACGATACATGCTGACGATATCAATCCGTTTGGCGTAAGGATGTGGTGTTGTGGTGGTGGAAAATTTGAACAGCGCAAAGGGGAAAGCCAGAAGTTGAAGTTGGCTCAAGCTCTCGTCCTTGATCACGTGCTCAAAAATCGTCCTGAACGACCACCACCAACCCCTGCTCGCTCGGCACGTTCACGTCACTATAGTCGTCTCGAGAAGTCGTCAGATATCGAAGTCTTGAATACCGCGTCCGTCATTGCGGACACCTTGCTATGCACGCATCTTGAAAACTCTTGATAGCTCCATCGCTCTCCAGAACCCTCTTCGTCACCTTCACGAGATCGCTGAAGCTGCTGAAGTCGCTGAAGTCCCATGCCCTCCGTCCCATATGTTACAGTCATTGACACGCATTACTCTTGATCTGCGAGCCCTCCTCACTCTTGACTTCTTGACACCTCAACAAACCATGATCTCACACTCCTCAGACTACCCTCTACCGCCCCTTCCGCCCCTTCTCCTTCTCCCTCTTCTCGTCCCTCTTCTGCCTCTTCACACTCTCCTCCGCAATCATCTGACTCAGATCCTCCTGATCCACCACGCCTCCCTGCCATCCGCTCCCACCCTGCTGCGACCTCGACTGCTCGTACTGTCGCTGCACCTGCTCCTTACTCATCTTGTCATCGCGCTCCAGCGCATCCGGATCCATACTGACATCCAGATCTCCAGCCTTCCTCTTGCGCCCGCGATCGTCACGCTCGCCCAGAACCGGCACATTCGGCTGAGCACCACGCCCACCAAGATCGTACGCACGCTCACCACCGAAGAAGCCTTCTGCCCTGATATTGCGCTCTTGCAACACCTGTCCAGCTGCGCGCGGATGACTCGACTCCTCCGTTTCTGTCCCACGTCTCTGCTTCCGCAAATTAAACTCCTCGGCCATGCTCGTCGTGCCAAACTCGGTCGGAACGGTGCTGAAGATTCCGCCAGGTGTCTCGGTGCCGCTGGAAGGCGTTTCGGTACCTTCGCCAGCTTCTTCATCTTCTTCGTCTCCTTCTTCCTCTTCCTCCTCTTCCTCCTCCTCTTCCAGTGGCTGCAGCTCACCCCATAATGTCCTATCAACAGCCTCTGCTCGCGCCCTCTCCTCGTCTTTCTGCTTCTGGTCATCGGCATTACCCAGGCCGAAAACATCACCTCCCCACAACGGCTTGTTAGCTTCGTCAAGTGGAGGCTTTCCGAATCCGCCTGGATGAAATCCCCACGAAGCTCCACGAGGAGGTGGCTCGTTGAGGCCCGCAATCTTCAGAGCCGGATATGAAGGAGGTGGTCCGATCTTTTGCTGGTTGATCAGCCACGGTGGCGGAGCACCCGGCGGCATGTTCAGAGCCTCTCGCAAATCGTCCGAGAGCTCACCTGGCTTGAGATGCCGCAGGTTTGTCTCGAATTCCTTGCCTTCGTAGTACACTTCGCCGTATCGCGTAAGCGAAGGCTTCGTCTGCCGCCTGAAGAAGGCTTCGTAGAGTTTCTGATAGTCAATGTCAAGCTTTCCCATCTTCGGCTGTACGCGTTCTCTCTGCCGCGACTTCAAGCTGGCCTCCGCTTGCTTCTCGAGTACAGCGTCGCGCATGTCGCTGATACCAGTCTCGGCGATGAATTTCGGCAGCGCAAACCCAGCTTTCTCCACCCCGCGCTTGCTGCTTAAATACTCCCTCTTTAACGACCAGTGAGTGGGGACAGGTACCACATTCCTTGCGCTCTTGATGTTAACAAGAAGCTTCGGGTCTTGTGCTGACGTGTCCGTCCACTCCACAGTCTCGGGCTTGCGCACAATAGCCTTCAGCTCGGCAATGGATAGCTTGTTGGCAGCCTTGCGGGCCTTCTTTGACAGTCGATTCTGTGTCTCTTCTTCCTCGTCTTCGCCCTGGATGTTGTCGTCATCGTCGAAGAAGATCTCGGGCTTGTCGGGCTCTTTCAGCGCAGGATCGGCCTTGTCTTCTTCCTGGAATTTGGCGAAGACGCTTGCGAACTGCGCAAGAAGTGGGTCGTCGGCCGGAAGATCGTAGCTCTCGATAGCGGGCACATCTTGAATCGGGTCTTCTAGTGATGGCTCGACAGGCTTGACGGGGTGGTTCGCATCGGCTTCTTCGGGTGCGAGAGTGCCATCCTGTACTGCAGGTGTCTCAGGCGCCGGTGTTTCTGAGGTCTAGATGATGTTGAGTATCTTGAATTAACGTAGGATGGGGGCGAGCTCACCTCTCGCTTCGACTGCGTCTTCTTCGCGCGACGCTGCTCGTTCTTGGTTGGCTTGCGTGCTGCCGTTTGTGCAGGCGCTTGCTCTGCAATCACGCCAGGCATGGTGCCTCACCTCTGTGTGAAGTCAAGTCCACGGTATCTCTCACTCTGTCTCCTCCCAGATCACGAGTTTCGTAACCAGCGCAATGCCTTTCTTTCCTTCCTCGACTGCTGCAAGAACCGCCGCCGCCGTGCCGTCTGCCGAAGTGGAAGGTATGAGTGCTGACAAACTTACGAACCTAGTGTATAACAACCGACGCTCTCCTGGTGTAGGATAGGTGGAGTAATGGCTGCTGGTAAGGAAAGGCTGGGGTGAGTGAAGGTTGGACTTCGTTCTGCCGTGGAGTTTGAGAGCCAAAAGTCGTGGCACGAAAACTATAGTAGAAGCTGCTGCCACAGTAGGAGACTACACGTCTCGATTCTACTGTTCAACAGGCATATTGGTAGTAGAGAGTTGTTCGACGACAAAATCCATGCACTTGTTTGTTCCATTGAATACTTCTATAACCAGAGCGATATGCTCACGATATGCTCAGTTTGAACACCCAACCGTAGCAATCTGCCTCAACACAAACCAACTTCATCGTCGAGCACGGCGGCAAGGGCAATGAACCGCAGCACTAGCATATGATCCCATCAAGCCATCGCGGGTGCCTTCGCATCCAACAAGGCCATCAACTAAGCATCCATCTTCCCTTCGACCTCTATCAAGTACTCGACCATCGCGTCCATCTTGCCCACACGCTTCGCGATGACCATCATCGGGGCCTCCAGCAGTCCCTCTACCGACGCCATGGCATGCTCCACGATCTTCAGCTTCTCCACAAGCGATTCAATGCGTTTGTGAGCCTCTGCCTCTTTCTGATCACTTCCACTCCCTTCGACTTTCCCGGCCTCCTCAGTCTTTCCAGCTTCTCCTTCCTGCCCATCCGCGATGAGCTTCTGAATCTTATCCTTAACATCGCAGATTCGGAGCGTCAGTTCTCTCATCTCCTCGTCCATCGCGTCGAGGTCGGAAGGAGTGGTTTCGTTCGCCGACATGGTAGTGAATCGGTGGGATCGATCGTTGTGGCGGAAAGGCGGTGAAAATCGGATAGCTGGTGGTAGTGTCTGATGTCGTAGAGCTACGTAAGGTGAGTAGATGTACACAAGCAGCCGTTTGCACACTTGACATACGATGGGTCTTCCTGTCTGGCTTGATCTCTGAGCTTCTGTCGCCTGGTATGTGGGACGACGAGTGATGCAGCAGCAGCAGCAGCAGCAGCAGCGATGATTCAAGAAAGCAGAAGCAGAAGCAGAAGCTGAAGGGACGGAAGAAGGAGAAACGGAAAGCAGGAAACGTAAGAGATGAGAGGGGCATGGTTGAGACGTGTGCTGCGAGAAGCCGCTCAACACCCCGGGTAGCAGCAGCATTGCGCCAGTTGTGCCTCATCTACTCATGCCTCATCCAGAAATCCTGTTCAACACCTGAGTCAATGCGCACCTTTAACCTGTGTGAATGTCTCTGTTCTCCAACCTCCACCTTAAGGCAGCCGGCAAGTCCATCACCGCTTCAGATACTGATCGGCCGTCATGACCCCCATATGACTGTACTTCGCCATCCAGCCCTTCGGGTCAGTCTCCTGCTGCACCTCTTGCACGCCCTGTGAGCTTTCTACCACTTTCTCCTGCCCTGGACGCTGATACACCACCGCAAATCTTCGATACCTCGCAGCATTCACACAAGCGAAACATGCAAAGATCTTGACCGAATACTCCGTCGCGGCCTCCTCATCACCGCGCTCCCACAATCCCGTGAAGTCATCGTATAGTTTCACGTCTTCAGACCAAAGCAGAGCCCGCTCAATTGGCACTGACCGTTCAGGGTGGTAGTCTTCGTCTTGATCCTCGTGTGGACAGAGTCTCTGTAGAGCGTCGAGCAGCCTCAAGTATCGGAAGTCCTTGGGATTCTCTTCAAACTTCTGTCGCACAAGCACCATGACCCAATCGAGAACACATGGTCTCGCGCCAATCTTGCTCAGCTCTCCTCCTACTGGTTTGGCTTTCGCTTTCTCAAGAAATTCGTCGATGATCTGTGTGGCCTTCTCCGGGTAGTAGACAAGGACGTCGTCGGTGATGAAGTGGACGGCGCCGAGTGGGAACAGCTGCTGTGCTTCATATGTCGGTTCTCGCTGTTCCAGTGAGCAAAGCTGACGTTGAACCCCGATAGAATAGACCTTGGCCGACCCATTCTTTGAAAGGAATCTGTAGAGTCCTGGCATCGTGGCTTTGAAGTTTTCCGTGGGGTGCACGATGATGAGGCTGTGCGGATGCTTGTTCCGAAAGAAGTCCCAGTGGCCTTCGATCCTCGAACGATAGACCTTGCAATGGAACTCTTCGAAGCGCGTCTTTAGGAACTCCATCTCCTGGCTTCGATTCGGAGCTATCTGTAGAAAGACACTCTCGATGCTGACTCCTTCTTTCACATCGAGTAGTGCGGTGAGGTCCAGTGTTTTGACACCTCGCTTCGCCATGTTAAAGTCTACCTCGCCCTCATCTCGCGGATCATTGCTGTTGATAGCTTCGTTCGCCATGACTATGTTACGATCTGAAGCTCCTGCCGTCACAGGAGTGGCTGAGGCGCCATGGGCCGGTGAGCGCATCACTACATCGGTGTTGACTGTCATTTGTGCGAGACGACTTGGGTGAACTGATGATCCTTTTTCAGCAGCTGGTGCTCGGCCTCTCAGTCGTGGATCGCGAGGCGGACTGGCGGCTCTACTGGCGGCTGTACCATTTTGCATCGTTTCGGCTGGAGGCGGCGGAGGTGGTGGAGGCGGTGGAGCTTCGTAAGCTGCGTCCATGTGCGAGAGCGGGGGTGGCGGAGGAGGCGGAGGAGACACATGGCTCGGCACAGGGTATGCAGACGGATGCTGTTCAATTAATGCTTCGCCACCACTCACGCTCACCGGATTTTGCCACTTCGAAGCCAGACCGGGCTGGTCCATCACGGTGCCGACGACATTCTTGTTTCGGCTGAAGGACCCTGGTTGACCAGCGTACACACCAGTGTCCCGGTGAGCGAAGTCACAACCCTCGCCTTTCGTGCAATCGCCATCACGGAACCAAAAGTAGCAAGTTGTGTCTCTCTTCCCAACCTCAGCCGGAACAACGCCGAAAACGCTCTGTGTTGGAGTCACCACATTCATCTGAGTCCCGAATGGGCGTGGTTCAGTGGGTGCTCCATATCCACTTGCTGCAACCGGATTTCGCCGCGCTAACACCAGATCATCCTCGTTCACAACGGCACTCGGGTCAGTCATACTTCGAATGTATCGAGGTGGGGGAGCGTGGACTCCAGTGTCTTTGTGCGCGAACTGGCACTGATCACCCTTTGTGCACTGGTCGGTAGTTCTCCAGTAGAAGCATGTCATCTCTGATGGCGCAACATCAGTCGGCAGCACGCTGAGCTCCAACCCACTCCGCAGACCTGGTGGCGGGGGCGCATAAAAACCGGTATCCTTATGAGCGAAGTCACACTTGTCGCCCTTTTCGCAGTGGTCTGTCGTTCTCCAGAAGTAGCAAGTCATACTTGACTTTTCAATGTGTTCTGCAATGGCGGCTGGCTGTATGCTGGGCCGGAGCTTTGCTGGCGGAGGGGCATACTCTCCACTGTCCCAGTGAGAGTATCGACATCTGTCGCCTTGGTCGCATTGGCCGTCGCGTTTCCAGAAAAAGCAAGTAATGTGTCTGTGAGCCCATGGGCAAGTATCTGCAGTCAAACGGCAGGTCCCAGTTCGGAAGTGAATGCAGGGCGTCATCTTCAAGGCATTACTAGCAGCGCCGCCCCCGATACCCCCACGATCTGGGTTCCCACCGGGTGGCGCACCAGCATTTTCGGACGGCTGTGAATTGGATTGTCTCAGCGCGAGACTGGCGGGACTTCTGGATCGCGACCGACGCCGCAGAGCGGGCGGTGGTGTTCTTCTGCCATAGACACTAGGTAGTGCCGAAGAAGCTGTTTTCGGTGCAGCTGGAGGCGGCTGAACTCTTCCGGTCTTGGGGTCGACAGTAGCTAGAGCGTTGATGTCAGGAGCAGGTTCGTTCCTGCTGTACTTTTGGTAGCGATTTTGCGTCGATAGGTTCCTAAACTTCGTTTCGTCGTAGTCTCTCGATGTGTCACCGTTCACTCTGGCTCGCTGCCTCCGTTTCGCTTGCTTGTTCGAATCCGTTGCGAAGACATTTCTGGTACGTGTAGCGGTTGCTAAATTGGCTGATGGTGCGGACTTTCTCGCTGCGGTCAAAGCAGCCTTTGATCCTGCGGCAGAGATAGCAGTTGTTTTTCCGGTTGACGAACGGGCTGGCTGCGGTTCCTTGGACTGCGCTGTTGCAGTACTGTTGCTGCCGATCCCTCCCGCCGCCTGTGTTGTTAAGGTAGATGCTTTGGTATGCAGCGTTCCGGTAGCCCCAGCAGTGCGTCTGGGCTCTTCAAAGAGCGAGTCAAAGTCTGATGATCCACCGCGATCACCCTGGAAGATGTGCGATCTGCTGGCAAGCCGCTTGCGAGGTTGGGGTACTGCCTGGTCGAGACTCTTGCGCTTCTTAGGAGACGTGACTGCTGCGTGTTTTCTCTTGGAGCCAGCAGTAGTTGGCAGAGCATCGTCGTCGTCCGAAGCGGAGCTGTCACCTGGCAGAATCTGACCACGCTTCCTTCGCTTGTTACGACGCAGCTTAGCCTTTCTCTCCCTCTCCTCTGCGTAGTCTCCAACTGCATCCTCGTACTCCTCTACATCAAAAAGCGGTTTGCCTTCCGGCAGCTGTGCGATGCGCTTGCACTCAGTCCAATCATCAAGAATAGTCTTGTGCGTGATCTTCTCCTCTGGCTCCCAAGAAGCCTGATGGAGTGGGTAAGACTCCCACTTGACTATAGTAGGAGAATGAGGGTTAGTTAGTGAGCTCTGAACTATGGTAACGGCGACAATCCCACGTACTCAGATAAAAGGACCCATCTCTACCATGGGACTCCGCTAGAATTGATTCGACAGCGAACTCTTGATCGCTGTCGTAGGCGTCCTCTTCGGTTGTTGTTGTATTGATCGACTCATCGTCGGTGTCCTCCATGAACATCGACTGAGATGTTGTAGCCATGGTGTGTCTCGAGGCGATGTTTTGGTCGAACGTGGGATGGGAGTCCGATCTGAGGTTTGTGTGGGGAAGGCACGATTGACCACAACAAATACCTCAGGTATACTTAAGAGGATTTTAATTAAAGTAATTAATTAAAGTAGTTTTCGGAACTTCACTAGGGAGAAGAGAACGCGAAACTAATGAATGAAAGAATAGGTAAATATATGGTGGGCAAACGAAGATCACGTGACCTGTTTATGGATGGATCAGTCACGTGAGTCGCAATGCCTAAGGATTAAGCCATTTCGAGCAAGCGCATTTTCGACGCACGGCGGAGCGACTGCCAACATAGGTACACTCCACAAACCCAGAACTCTTCAGGAATTGACTATACCTAAGCACGGTACCGGGTCCACCACATGAGCGAAGGTGGCCGCAGCTCCACCGCCCTGGCTCTTTGTAAAGTGTGAACGACCCTTTGAACAGAGGGCTGCGGCTGCGTGGAGTTCGTTGGACTTGTTCGCCCGGCCTGTCTGGACGGCTATAGCTAACGTTACAAGATCTCGTTGAACGGACGATGCAATCTGGTCATGCTTCCGCGTATCTGGCCTCTCCAAGCGACGACTGATGGAAATGCTTGTGAGACGTCTTTCGTACTGCGATGTTGACTCAAGATCAGAAGCGGTAGGCGACGTTCCACGCTATGTCCCGTTTTTCTGAGCTGCTTTCATGTTGCTACCTGCCCCTAACTTCCGTCTGGCCCTGAACGCACGTCGCACTCCGCAGATGCTGCCTCTGCTGTGCCCCAAGCGGACTGCGTTCGGTTTGTCATAACCTCTTTCTACAATTCAAGGGTGTCGTCAACGAGATAGGTCAACTGAAAGAGGAGAACGGGTCACTCAAAGCTCGTATTTGGGTCGCGGAAATGGCAGCACGGCAGGCTTGGCACGCAAACGATGATCTGCGCAGGTTTTCAGACCCTGTGGCCCGAGAGGCTGATCAAACGAAGCCTGTTCTCGACGAGCTGGGGAAGGCTGCCCCAAGTCCGTCTGCTCATACTTCACCGACGACTGTCCCGTCCGATCCGCGGCTTCGCCAACCAGACCCTGCATCGACACCCAAGCGTTCTCGAGGAGAGGACTCGAGTATGTGGTCAGATGAGCGGAGACTTTCCTACCGGAATGAAGATAACGATCATGAGCGATCACAAAAGCGGCAACGTTTCTCGTCACAGTGATTGGCACTCTCATTACAGCTGAGCAGCTTCATCCAACGTCGACTCTACCATCTCGACACTGTTCGAAGCAATAGTCCGGATTGATCTTGAAGTGACGGACGGCAGGGCTAGCAAGTGTCTCGGACCTTCAATCGAGCTTAAGCGTCTCGCAGCAGGCCGCATCGTGCTTCATTGCTGGTGTGTTTCAGAGAACCATTTTGCCCATCAGTCAAGACGCATCCATCCGGCCGAATTTGCGGCCCCAACCTTGGCTTAGAGTGGCCATCGGGACCGAATTCCTGGTGAGACGGCAATAAGGTTACTTGTATGCTTATTGTCGAGGTTCCCCAACCATCATCATAGTGAGGGGTATCATCACAAAGCCCTCGGATCAGCGTATGCACAAGTACAAATAGAAAGCATAGATATCACAGAACGTTCTCCATTCCATCAAGGTAATAAACCGGTAGGACACGAGGCCTTATTCAGAAGGTCGATATCTGATCTGCCCTGTCGCCAAAGTAACAACACACCCACAGCAACCATGCCAAACACAAAGATTGCGAAGGTCGACCATCTCGGCGGAATAGATGCAAGTTACCAAATGCCGCATGAATACGATCCATCCAAACCAACTCTCGTGCTCGTCAATAGCTTCACGACCTCCTCGGAACTGTACCAAAGCCAGTATGCCAACAAGGAGCTCAACAACGCCATGAACCTGATCGCAATCGAACTACTCGGCCATGGCCAAACACGAACCAAGAGCGAAGAATGGACCTACTGGGACACCGCCATCATGAATTTGCAGGTATTGGAGAAACTTGGCATCAGCGGCAAAGGAAAGAAGGTATTCGTTCTGGGCACCAGCCAAGGCGGATGGATCACCGTCCGCATGGCATTGCTCGCGCCAGACCTCATCACTGGAATCATTCCTCTCGGCACCTCCTTGGATTTCGAATCCGAACGCACTCGCAAGCATGGGTGCTGGAATGGACCTGAGCGTGAGTATCGTTGCCAGCCGAGCTGGGTACCGCGAAGTGACTGATCGTCCTTGTAGTCCTCCTTCCGTCGATCAACGAATGGACAACCAACGACAACACATCCTCCTTCAAACCCAGCGAAGAATACTGCAACTTCCTAATCGACATTGGCTTCGGCAAAGATTGTCCCAAGGTACGTTTTCACCCCGTCTGCAAGACCACGTCCACTTTCTGCTGAAATTTGAACTATCCACTAATCGCACCCTTCCGTTCTCGAAGGAGACCCGCGACTACTGGGTCAAAGAAATCCAATCCAACTACGCAGGCGACGACGGCCGGCGCCGCGTCCGCATGGCTGCGATCAACCTCAGCGATCGAGATGGACTCCATCGTCGGTTGTTTGATGTCAAATGTCCCGTCCTCTGGCTGCATGGAACGGACGATGCCGTCTACAGCGTAGCAAACGCGGAGGAGGAGATCAAGCTATTCGTCAACAGCCCAGATGCGCAGCTGAAGGTTGTGAAAGACGGACAGCATTTCCTGAGTTTCAGCCATCCGAAGGAGGTGGATGGGGCGTTGATTGAGTTTGTTGGTAAGTATGGGAAATGAGGGAAGGGTTGAAAGAGGAGAAATTAAACGTACCGGTTAGTCTTCGAACGTATGAGCAGTTGACGCCTGTACATATCGTCTGATCGTACGTACGGCATACCTGTACCTCGCCCATGCACACGCACATACATCCCGAAAGTGCTTCTGTGCGGATCCAGTAGATGGAGGTCTTGGTGTCCATCAAAGGGGGCGATTACCAGGAGAGGAGGTTGGAGGGCAATGCCATCCCTATGTTTGATTCTCATCAAGCGCCTCCAAGAGACCTACCTCTCGAACCGAAAACGAAGCAAAGCATTGGCGTCCAACAGCCGGGCCGAGTAAACTTGGAGAGTAATGTCTGCAGCCGCTGCAATGTCAATTATCATCATGATCATCATCTCGTATAACAGCAGAGACGCTCCCGTGCCTCTCCCAAGCCAGCAAATGCACCCCTCAAGCCTCAAATGACGCCCCAATCCCATGCATCGCCATGCATCAGCTCAAACGTACAAATACGAAAACCCGCCATCTGTACACCACCCCCACCTCACCACCTCACCACCCACCAGCCCCTCCCTCACAGCCC
>JAABUL010001632.1_pt1 | contig 41166 bp, 52 predicted proteins | sample 5559151 | NCBI WGS metagenome assembly JAABUL01 (sample SAMN10711876, study PRJNA513368) | rock metagenome | isolation source: Antarctica rocks | place: Antarctica: Victoria Land, Pudding Butte sud | reverse complement strand
CGAGGATGACCGAGTCTACCTTGGCGACTCGAATGGCATCCATTCTGGAGCCATCGAAAGCGCGCCTCGGCCGACTAGCTGTCTTTACCTACAAGATCTGTGTTGCGAATGGATCACTGGAAAAGTCAACCTTCAGTGTGCCGAAGCCTTACGTAATGCCACCAGCTTTGGACCGGGCCTGTTCTGATCTCTTTCTGCTCAAGTGAAGCTTTTTTGACACTCGCAATGACGACGACAGGTCAGGGCGCACACTCCCTGGGTACAATCATGTGAGATCGATCGCAACTTTGGCTCGTTGGACAGAGCCATGACCAACAACTGCGTAGAGTTTCTGCTGACCTGTTTCCAATCTTGCCTTCAGTAAGCGTCTCGAAGGTGAGCATTTCATCGTCTCAAAAGCACCGGTATGCTAAGCGAGTCTTCAGCCGTCACTTCCCGACTCGAGGACGTGGCAAACTCGCAATCCTCTCCGGTGCCCGCATCCTCCCTAAGCCCACCCACGTCCGCAGCCCATGATACAATCGCCGGCCACATAGGTGGACCCTCTGCTCGATCACAATCTCAAGCTCAGAACGGATTCAGCGAGGAGATGTCGGCGGCTGTCCAGGCATATCTGGACGAGATCACGAGTGGAGCTTTGACCGAGCTCATCGATAAATCACGGGAGATTGGAGGACCGGTGGAACAGCTGGTCAGTTGAAACCCTTAGTCGTGGTAAAGCTGATACTAATTGCATATAGTCCGCTCTGTTAAGACCTCTATGCTCAGCTCAAGGATCTTTCCTACAGATGGCTTCGTCCCACGACAAGCCTCCAGCGAGCGGACTTGCTCCTCTCCTCAACCCTCAAGCCGACGCGATTCAGGCAATCATCGAGCTGAAGGATAAGCTAGGGCGAGGCAAGGAGGGCCGAGAATGGGGTGCTTGCTTGAGTGTTATCGGAGAGGGAGTGAGCGCCTGGGGATGGGTCCAGGTTGTAAGTTTATGCGGTCCACAGTGAGGTCTACAACGCTGATGGGTGACTAGGAACCCGCACCTGCACCTTTTATCGCGGAGATGAAGAACGCTGCCCAGTTCTGGGCTGATAGGGTGATTAAGCAATTCAAGGAGACGTCAGTCATCATTCGCCCTAGCAAACCTCATCATTTAGCGTTCCACCCAATCGACGTTGACGAGCTTGCAGGAACCTCGCTGCCATCGCTTGGGCGAAGGCGTTTATCACACTGGTCGATGCAATGCAGAGATACGTGAAACAATACCATAGTACCGGAGTCACTTGGAACCCTAAGGTAGACCCTTCCTCAATGCCTGTGGGAATCTGACTGACGTTCTCGTAGGGCTCTCCCGCACCTTCTTCCATCACTTCTGCCGCATCCGCCCCAGCTGCTGGGGGGCCCCCTCCCCCACCTCCACCGCCTCCTGCCGACTTCGGCTCCCCTTCGGCGCCAGCAGCAGGCGGTCCCGCTGCTCTCCTCGCCGAACTGAACCGCGGCGGTTCTGTCACATCTGGTCTTCGAAAAGTAGACCCATCCCAGATGACCCACAAGAACCCCGATTTACGGTCGAGTAGCGTCGCACCGGATGCAACGAAGTCAGGACCACCGGCTGTCAAGGCGAAGCCAGGAGCCTTGACTCAGGCGGTGAATAAGCCACCGAAGATGGAGCTGCAAGATGGGAACAAGTGGATCGTGGTGGGTCGTTTGTGGCCGTATCGTCCACCCAGCCTTTGGAGGCAATGCCGCGGCTTTGGTTTTCTTGACCAGCTGATGCGATACCCTTCGCAGGAATACCAAGAAAACAACAAGAACATCTCCATTGATGACACGCAATTGAATCAGGTCGTGCAGATTTACGGATGCAACAACTCGGTCATCAAGGTTTCCGGCAAGATCAATGCTATCACTATGGGTGAGTGGTAGATCGTCACATCATTCTCAATCCTGAACCAGTGCGGATCCCGCTCACCCACTTGTCACAAAATCAGTTGCATGCAAAAAGACCGCCGTGGTTGTCGATTCCGCCGTGTCCTCCTTCAGCATCACCTCTTCCCCGTCCTTCGAGGTACAAATCAACGGCACGATCCCCACAATTCAGATTGACACGACCGATTCGGGCTCAGTCTACCTGTCGAAGGAGTGCATGGAAATGGTTGAGATCATTACGAGCAAGACGAGTTCCATCAACATTTCCGTGCCTACAGGTGAGGGTGGCGATTTCGAGGAGAGACCTGTTCCGGAACAGATGAGGAGCCGGGTGGTCAATGGGAAGCTGATCACGGAGATTGTCGAGCATTCCGGTTAGGATGGAAATTCTGGTCAAATTGACAAGGATGAAATACATGACATGATGCATGGATGTGTCGGATATGTCTCGAGCTCTGCTCCCCGTTCACTATTAGCCTCTTCGCCCTCACGACCCGCCTTCATGCTGATCCCGCTGCTCGATACAGCGTCACCGCGCGATCATCGCCCGCCACCGCAAACTGTTTTCCCACTGCAAATGTATTCGCTGCAACAGGTTGCCAATCGAAGCCCCATACTTCCGACGTCAAAGGGTTTGTCGAAACGCACGTCCGCTGGCCTATGTCCCACAGCTTGACGAGGTTGTCCGCTCCCCTGTTCACGGAAGAACAATCAGCTCAGTCTCATGACGATACTGGGACCATCCGCCAAAAGATGATGTAGTCGACATTGCTCACTCACCCACTCCCCAGCAGCTTGCCATCAGGGCTCGCCGCGACCTTCAACACCCAACTCTGATGACCTTGCAAAATCGCCACAGCTCCCTCGCCTCTTCCTCCAGCGCCGGTCCGGGAGCCCGCACGGATATCGTGGAGTACTATGCGGTGATCATCGGAACCGGAGAAGAGCCACTGTACCACATCAGCTTGTGCTTCTCGCCTGAGTAAGAAGAAGACAGAATTGTGAATCCAATGACCACGAGAGCGTGCGGACAGCCATGGCATGTGAGGCGTATGTTGCGACCACGGCTTGAGTTGCGGTATCGAGGATGACGATCTGTCCCGTTTCGGTCGCGAGTGCTAATGACTGTCCATCTGGTGACTGCGCGAGTCGTCAGCACCTGCTCCCGAAGTGTCATCGCTCGGCATTTGAGAGAGGTCGTCGACTGACAAACTTGACGTCCATCCCAAACTTCCCTTTACCCGTCTCCACCACCTTTCCCTCTCCCCCGAGCGGTCCTCTTCCCACTCTTTCATGAACGAGTCCATTGGTTGACGACTTCCCCTCAGACGGGGTCGATATTTGGCGGATAGCGATTCTGGATGACCGACCGGACCATGCCCAGCATGCCATTGTCGGATGCAGCGCACAAGCGTATGCTGGCAGCTCTATGATCCACTCTCAGATCACCTCAAACTGCGTCTTCAAGGTCCTGGACTGACCGCTTTCTCCCGCCCCCACCTTCTCTCGTCCAGTCTCGACCCTCCCGGCCTCCCTCCCCTCCATAGTATTCACCATGACGACGCTCCCATCCAAACTTGCCGCAAGCGCATGCTGTCCGTCTTCCGACACAGAAATCGAGGTGATAGCGAGCGGGTGTGTAGAAAGGTCATGTATGGGCTGGGTGAGCTCGGAGGGATCGAATATCCGGAGGTGGCCGTCGGCGCAGGCGGAGATGAGGTGATTGAGTGGGGTCCAGGAGAGAGCCCAGATGGCATCTGGGTGGACTAGACGTGTCCAGTCGATTCAGCTGGGTAAGTGAGGACAGTCAACGAGGCTTACGGGAAGTCGATTCTTGTTGGAGGTAAGAGAGGGACTGGAGTAAGAATCAGCTGGAAGCAGGCAAGATATGGATCGCTTACCATAATGATCGAGAAGCCAATCTCACGTTGGAACCGCGTGTAGTTTGACCTCTCGAGTGCTGTATTGTCTCGTACTGAATACTGAGTGTTTAAAAGTCAAGATGACAAGCGTGGGAGAGCAAGATGAAACGATCTTTGACCGGAGCTTCTTCTCAGTCTGCTATTTTAGCTCTCCCCTTGCATCTCCTTCTCCTTTGTCCTTGGTGGATCAATTGCGTACCTCGTTCCGCCGCAAAATTGCTCGTGAGAAAACCTCGTGCCAGGCTTTACCTTCCGCCTGTGCATCCCCTCCATCGCTCACTGTCCTCATCACTCCATCCGCCTGATGGGCGGCCATATCATTCCCAATGCTCTCCTTGTCGCCCTTATATACCGCTCTCTTTTCCTGCTTCTCCCTCGGACCTTCTTCCAGCCAGACGAATTCTACCAAGCCCTTGAGCCCGCTCATAACCTCGTCTTTGGGTATGGTCACCTGACTTGGGAATGGAGGGATCTTCCGTCGGGAGGAGGAGGAGGATGGTGGGATGAGGTCGTGGTCGGAGGGAGAATGAGGTCATGGCTGTGGCCGAGCATTTTTATGGGAGTTTACCAGTTGCTAAGGATATTGCATCTGGATGAAACGGATTTGATCGTGAGTTGACTCGCTGTCAGGTAGCTGCAGGGATAGTGAGAGCGGTTCGGAAGTGATGACGATTGCACCTCTTTAACAATGATAGCTGACAACACTCATCTAGGTCTTTGCTCCTCGGTGTATTGGCGTCCTCGTCGCAGCTCTGACCGACTACTACACCTACCGCTTGTCGATCAAGGTCCTCGGCCACGGGTCAGCTGCCGGAGCGGTATGTCTAGCTTTGCGTGGATTAAGTATGACTGACGTGCCCAGCTGTTCCTCTCCTTCACATGCCTCTTGAACGCTCATCTCCTCCCTCGATCACTTTCGACTTCCCCCGAGACGCTTCTCACAACCATCGCACTCAACTACTTTCCTTTACCTCGACTGGTGACCCCGAGAGCCATCGTTGTTGGCAAGGGGGGCCTGACTGCCAGCCGAAATATGCAGAACCGTAACATGGCGAGCAAGGACGAGAAGGCTAGAGCTGAAGCAGATGAGAATATGGATGTCGTCGGGTATAACACTGGGAACGAGATCAACCACTCGGTCATGGACAGGATGAGTCAGGCTGTGGTCGACGAGGAACAGTGAGCCATTCCATCCACCTCAAAGTGCAGATAATAGGCTCCTTTTCACAAATTGAGGTCTGAGCTCATCACACTACAACGTCAGGATTAACGAAAATGTTCCAGCTGCTGTGACATTCGCGACCCTGGCCATCTGTATCCGACCGACCACGACTCCGTTTTGGGCATATATGGGGATGGAACTTGTCCTACGGACTGTACGGAAGCAAGGAGTAGCTGTGGCCCTGAGTATCGTCACCATCATTGTCGCCGCCAGGTCAGTCGCTACTCTCGTTCTTTCAAATGAGGAAACGAGAGCTCATCTTCCCTCAGCACCTCAGTTCTGGCGGCATCAACCATCCTCGACTATTCCATTACCGGCCGCCTCATGATTCCGACTCTTACCTTCATCCACCAAAACATCCTCCGTAACATTTCTTCCTTTTACGGCGCCACAAACCCCCTCTATCACCTTACGCAATCTCTGCCCATCATGCTCTTCCCGATCTGGTGGTGGTGGGCCCAAGGCTTTGCCTCCTGTGTGTCGCCTTCCGCAATACTGCCTAAGCGTCTCGCCACGCTCGATCGACCCGACGGACTTCGATGTCTCGCACGGGCAATTTCCTTCGCGATTGCCACCCTCTCCCATTCTCCTCACTCCGAATGGCGATTTCTACACCCCTTCCTCCCGCCTCTCATTCTCTTCGCCCTTCCACCACTATTTCGATCTTATAACCCAGACGTCACCGGGCTCCACCGTTTTATCCACTCAATCCGACAATACACACGTATTTCGAAACTCCCTTTCTTCCTATGCCTTCTCGCTCCAATTCTGCCTTACGCCTACCTGAACGCGCTTCATGGCCGGGCGCAAGTCGGAGTCATGGATGTGCTGCAGAGAGGGGACGCTGGGAACGTCACAGGCTTGGTGGTGCTGATGCCTTGTCACTCGACACCTTGGATGAGCTCGCTGCACCGAGACATCGAGGGGTGGTTCCTGACTTGCGAACCACCGCTTGGGTAAGTGATCTGTCAGTGAGTTCTTATTGCTCATGGAGATTTTAGGCAAGCTCCCGGATTCGATCACACGACGCAGCAAGACCTCTTCTATGCCTCACCCGTATCCTACCTGCAAACCGTTTTCCCTTACCCGCCGGTGCCACTGCACGAGACGACCACGAGCCTCGCAATGAAGACCATCCCGTCCCATATCATTCTTTTCAGTGCACTACTGGGGCAGGAGGAAGTGCTTGAGACGGGATACAAGGTCTCAGTACGAGAGGCGCTAGGCGAGCTGGGCTATGAAGAAGTGTGGCGGGGATGGAATGGGTTTGATTGGGCGCAGGATGAAGCGGAGAGGCGAGGGGGGGTCCGAATATGGCGGTTGGACGAGGCGGTATCCATCTAGGCATCCCATTGAATGTTGAGTGATCTCAATCGCTCGGTGTGTGCGTCATGTACATCTCTCGCCTGGACAGCAACATCACATGGGGCATCGCGCCACGAGGCAGCTCACTCCTCGGTCTGTAAACTCCGGCAAACGCCGCTGGACAGCTACGAAAGCATCACCCGTAATTTCGAAATTCACAGAACAGCAAACAGCCTTAAACCCCTTTCACTTCCTTTTACCCAACCCAAACAGCGGAAGAAGACTATCCAAAATGTCTGACGCTGGCTCCGACACCGCCACCAATCCGCCCCCGGCCGAGGTCGAAGTCGCCGAGACGACGACGGAGACCAAATCCGGTCCCATGTCGGTTGAAGATGCCCTTCAGGAGGTGATCAAGACTGCTCTCGTGCATGACGGACTCGCTCGTGGGCTTCGGGAATGTGCCAAGGCGCTTGATAAGAGGCAGGCGCACCTGTGTGTGCTCGTCGAAACCGTCACTGAGGGTAGGTTTCATCATCGTTAACCCAGCTGGGACGAGTGCCCTGACTGATGAGGGGTGACTAGCCGAGTACCTCAAGTTGATCGAGGCGCTTTGTGCGGAACACAATATCCAGCTCATCAAGGTGTCGGACGCAAAGGTCCTCGGACAATGGGCTGGTCTCGCCGTGAGTTCTCCTCACTTCACCTACATATCCTTCCCCAAGCATGCTTGCTGATTAACGTGGGTTAGAAAATTGACCGCGAGGGCAAGCCGCGAAAGGTCGTAGGGTGCTCGTGCGTCGTCATCACCAACTACGGCCAGGACAGCCCGGCGCTCCAGGTCCTACTCGACTGTGCGTTACTTATCCCGCCTGGAGACTCCGTTGCTGATGACCGGGATACTAGACTTCAAGACCCGCTAAGCCCTGAACGTGAGTCTCGTTGTTCTGTGTTCGCGTTCTCGAGCTTGGCCCAATCAATCCACCCTGATGATCATGGGACTCCCTCTTCGCATCCATGCATGTCGACATTCCCTTGGAATCGAACCTACCCTCGAAAGGGGGCAATCCGTTGTCTGATCTCTCTCCTTCTTCGATTTTCTTTCGTGCTTATTGTTTCAGGTGAGACCCTAGGCTGACGAAGATACGGTTCCAGGACATCGTCTCATACCCGGCAGATCTTGCAGGTTGGAGGTGCTGGAGGCGGTAGAACGGGTTACGATGCATCTCATTGGAGCGGTCATCATTCGGACCAGGAATCTCAACATGTCCGCCTTATTGACGGTGCTTCGGTCAAATCGTCAAACAGCCCATGACGCCTGCGAATGAGATTTCTCATGTCATGCAATATACTTATTACCTTTTACGCCAACTCGGCGACACCTCTTTGCTTCGCCTGCGTGTCTAATGCCTTCTCACCCCAGGCTCTAGGTACTCCACACCGCTCAAGCACCTTCATCAGACCCCCTTGCGTCTCCACCACCGCCAGGAGCGCTGTCTCCTCATCGGATGATCGGACGAGCATCATCCCCGCATAGCCTAGGGAGTTGACCTCGACAGGCTGGTGTGGTTGAAGCGGGAAAGATGCGGCGGATCGAGGGATGAGATGGAGGTGGTCCCTAGGAAGATGTGAGCTCGAATGTTTCAAAGAGGCAGCTGTGGAGAGAGCTAGCTGGCCAAGGATTTCGGGCTCACAATGTCATCAGCAGATTCCATCCTCCATCCCTGTTTCCTCCTCCTATCCGCAAAGCGTCGAACGCGATGTCCAAGCATTTCATGAGCGCGGGCGCGAGCACGTCGACGAGCATCCCGGAGGAATCGGATGTGAGTGGGTACGGCAGGGAATGGGATGGTGGGACAGGGTGGATGATATGCAAGTATGGTAAATCGGGGTGTATCACCGCGTCGTCTACCCCTCGATCAGCACTTTTCCATACTAGGGGTAGGCCACTGACCTGGGTGATCGAACCTCGTCCCCTGCACCCACTCCTCAACCGGTGCCCGCCCACCAGGCGTCTCGACAAACTGGATATGCCGCCATTTCTGACTCGCCCCCGCCCCTTCTCCGCCATTATAGAACGCCAGTAGTCTCCGAGGTTTCGTGGGGTGTCGAGAGGCGGCCAGAAGGATTGTGTAGGCTAAGGCGAGCTGGTGGGGAGTTGGAGGAAGGGATTGGGAGGAGTAGGTCGGGGGACAGAGGAGCATATGTTCGGGGAGGACGGCGTACTACGCTCTTCAGCTTTCGTCTGGCTCGACGTGGTGGGATAAGCACAATCTCACTTTGTTCAGCTAAATCCGGGTTGTGATCAGCTGTCAGAGAATTTTCAAGCAAAACGACGGATCACGCACGAGTATGGACATCCCCTCCTCGCCCTCCAGACCCTCCAGACACCCGAGGTACAGCTCGGGGACATAAGGCGGTCTGAACGGCTCCTCCATATTCTGCTTATCCCCCTTCTCAGTATCATCGTCTCCATTCACTGTCCTCGGTCTTTTGTGATCGGGTGAGCCATCGCTTGGTACAGCAGCAAGTGCCTCGGCTTTGGCTCGTGATTTGTCCTGTAGGGCGGGACAGCATCGGAGATTGAACTGACAAGCAGGAAGGGCGTCACTTGCGGCTCAAGGAAGGTCTTTCACTGGAGAGGACATACCCGCCGTCCTTCAGAATAGACGTCACGGGCTTCGCTAGGGAAGAAGTACAGCTGTCCGGATCGACGAGCCTCTTCGAATTTGGAAGGAAGGGTGGTGAGGAGCTCTGTAGGGGATGAGGGGTTGGTCGGATGTGCCATGTTGAGGTAGCGAGGTGATGATGTAGTTCTGCGTATGAGAGGGAGGAGTAGGACGACCGGCTCCAAGCATGAGCTGATGGCTCGTCGCTCTAAAGAACAGCTATCCAAGATTGGTGCATTTCGTTGATCTTCTCACACTCCTTTGATGGCATTCGTGGCGACGTGGCGGATCATGCTCAATGTTAGGCCCAGAATGTCAGACGCTACATAGCAACCCACAGAAAGTGCTTTAGACATTGGTCGTCCTACAGGTATTACAGCAGACCGTCTCATTGTCTTTGTACCAGACACCACGCCTTGAACAGAGCATGCTCCCTTCCTACCCTCTCCTCCCGTTCTATCCGCTCTCTTCAGAGTGTTCCATCACTTCGCCCAGCTTTGCAGACATCAAAAGAGCCTGTGCTTCGTTCTCATATGCCTCTTAGTCGCGGTGACAGACAGTCAAGAGACCCCCTTGATGACACCACCTTTCACAACCATCCCCGACCCATTCCGAGGAAGGGAGGGTCTTCGCAGCTTATCGGGTTGCAGTGTTGACTTGAGCTGTTCAACTCTGAAGTGTAATGGTGTAAAGGTACAATGCATGGTCATCAACTCAATCTGACGATGCACATCCTCGACACCCTACAGCATGCATCAGCTCACCGCAAGCAAGCGAGAATGTTTTGCGTACCGCAATGAGGACACTCCACGACAGTCCCCTGTTTCAACGACGCCTTGGGTACTCTACAGATACAGGTCGACCCCTGGAAGTTCATATCTCGAGTCTGGACACAGCGGACACAACAAAGCTTCTCGTAGCCTTGCCTATATTGCGTCAGCATATCGCTTCGCCGTGAAACTCATTCGGCTCACCTCTTCCATTTCGCTATCAAGCTTCATGGCATGTGTGAGCTTCTCATCCCTTACTCCAGCCAGACACGGCTAACGGGCCCCCTTACTCACTCTGCGTCCGCGTATTTCTGCTTCAACAACCAATCGTACAGCTCCCGGGTGATGAGTTCTCGTTTGTAGTACAGATCATAAATGTATCGCGAACGGGCATGTGATAAACGCATGATCGGCCTGTCAAGACATAACGTCAGTTGATACTACCTCCAGCTTGGTCTTCCAGCCGAGAGGAGCAGGGCCAATCGGGAGGTTGAGTGACCCCAAAGGGAACCAAAGCGTCAAGAGGGAAACTCACCACACCGACTCCACCTTCCGCTTCCCTTCATGTGTCTCGTTCTCAACATCTCGCATCTTCTTCTCGTAATCCTCAAGCACATCTCTGCGCCGAGTCAGCTGAGTCGCGAGCTACCTCAGGGTGAACGGGAAAACGGCGCACTGGATGTCCTCAAATCCTTCAGGGGGAGGCTTGGTGCGCTGCGTTCGTATCTTTGGCATCTTCAATACTCCTGGACTGGCGGTAAGAAGAAGGTGGAAAAGCTAACACACAACAATCAAGAACCTACGGCCGAGCCACGTGGGCTAAGCGGTTTTGACGTTTTGACCGTATTTTCCAAATCACCTGATACAGCTCGGGGCAAATTCTCTAGACCCTCGCACACTTCAAATTGATCGACAACACACATGAGCTGCTTGTGATCGACATCGGGCAGTCGGATTCCTGCGCGATGTCCGACCTTCCCCTTATCGAATGGGATCATTCCCTATTCGAGGATCTTCAGCAGCTTCTTGCCCGGGTGGTATCTCGACCTACCACATCACTGTTACGGCGGCTTCATGCGAGGCTTGATGAAGCTCGACCTTGGCTGCTCGCGCTCACTCAGCTACCCGGGCCAAGTGAAGAGGACAGGGAGAATGTCGAGAAAGGTATGTGTCCTCTTTGTGCTTCGCTAGCCAGCAGCTGACAACTGCCCCCATACAGATCCTATAGCATTGCCTTCGGGCGCCTCCGTACGAATCACAGATCAACTGCTTTCTACCACGACCAACATCTCGAATCTTCTTTCCTTGTCCCCGATCTTTTCCGCCATCCTCGCTCTTCAAGCAGAATCAATGCGTTCTCGATACCCCTCGAGATCCATACCGGAAATAGCAACGTACATCCTCCATGATTGGACGACTAAGCTCCTCGACTTTCTTCACGAACTGCTTCGCCTGAGCATCGGGACTAACGCGGAAAGTGGGGCACCATTCGATGCCTTGAGAGACTGGGTTAGTGAGCTGCTGGTGACCAAGAGCTCTCTGGGCAGGGGAAAAGGGGAAGGGACGCTCGTCGACCAGATCCTGTCTCAGCTTGGCGAAATCCATTCCAAGCTAGACATCCTCGTCCGGTCACCCAGAACATCCGGCCCGGACTTTGAGCTCCTCACCTTCCGTGTCGGAGCCGTTCGTGCCGAGCAGGGCAAGCTGGTGGGAATGTTGGGTGTCATTGCTCAGGGAGGATTCTTGGGAAGAGGGCATGTCATCAAGGTATTGAAGTGGTTGAAGAAGTCCGACCGGGTCGATGCGACGGTGGGCAGTGTATTGGCGTTAGTGGAAAGACCACTACTCGGTGCGTCTGCTGAAGCTGCCTGCAGGTGTTTCCTTGCCATTGCCCGACCCATCGACATGCTGCGCACCTCAGACACGCAATTTGAGGTGAAGCAGCCGTACTTACTCTCATTTCCTTCTCTGATGGTATCCCAAGGTGGCAGACGAATGGTGTCGAGATACGAATTTTTTAAAGCTGGTATCGAAATTAGCAGTACGTTGCGATCGCCCACGAGAGGAAATGCCTCTGCTGATCATTCCAGTTTGTTGAAGATTGGACCGTCTCGCGCCTTCGAGAAACAGCGAAGCTCGCTTGGAGCCTCTTCATCCTATCTGCCCTTCGACACGATACCGCGGTCTCACAACTCGAGATCGATGTGACTGCTGCCGAGCACTACCTCGCCGATGCTGTCAATGGTGACGCCTTCCAATCGTTGCGTGATTTGGTGGAAACAAACCGCAAAGCGCTGAGCTTGGAAGATGATGATGCAGGAAATGGAAGGGAACAAGACATGCTGGTCAAGCTAGCAAATCGATCGGATCCAGCGAGTCAAGACTTTGTCCTCGGCCAGCTTGAAGATCTCGTGAGTGCGATCGCCGCCAAGAAGCATTTCCTTCGAAATCTTCGGAACAGAGAGGAGGATGTGGCCGTTCGACGGTCGCAATCTGCTCCACCCCCTGCAAACTATCAAGCGTTCCTGTCCCTAGTCGCCACGGTCTACAGGTCTCTCCCGCCCGATAGCGCTCAATATCTGTGGGACAACTCCACTTTCACTAGCGCAATCCTAGACAGTCGGGGCGGGTCACCTAGCCCGGCGCTCTGGGATATGTTGTCGGCCATCTCCTCTGGACCGACCGCTGCGTCAAAGGCATACGAGAGAATCAAAGACACCCGATTCTCGTGGAACTTGCTGTTCAAGTTTTACCAGCATTATCTCGACATCATGCCCCGTTTGTTCGAGCCGATCAAGACAACACGAAGGGTCTCAATGGACCCGATGTCGTCGAATGAGATCGAGATGTGCAGAGGATGGACAAACGTGCTAGCAACTGTCGTGCGGTCGTCGCCTTTGGCTCGAAGCGCTCTTCTTCAAGCCAAGCCTCACCCTTTGCAAATGCTCTTCGAATACGTCAACTGCGATATTCCTTTGGATTTGAAAGCTATCATCTTCGGAGCAATCACGGCCTTTTGCACTCGAATAGGTGATGCCGCGGACGATGATGTCCTGAGCAAAGCCGTCGAGATCTACGAGAGGATCAGCTTTGCCGATGCCGGCGTGGACACACGGCATTTGGACGCCTCCCGCGCGCCACCGCCTACTGGGTGGATGGCCAAGATGGAGTATGCCGAGCAGGATGTCAACACGTACCCGCTCACCCGTGCGTACATCCAGTTTCTCACCGGGCTCCTTCCGGTCACCACATCAGCTTCCGGAACGCCACTCGCCCCTCGAATCAGACTGACCATTGCGCTGCACCGAGGGACCTCATATGTTCTCGATCGAGTCCTACTCGTGTCAAATTCTCGACGGTACGCTCGGGAGGGTGAGCGGTGGGAGATGTTTGCCTGCATCGTCACATTCCTGGAACGAGCACTGCTTGGTTTTCACATGGACGAGCTGCTCTCACAGGCCAACAGCAGAGCCATCGGCCAAATCGCCTCTTCTTTAGCAGAAGAGGCAGGTTTCACAATACTCTTGCGATTACTCAGCGAACGACCCATCTTCACCTTCCTCGCCGGCATCGTAGACCAGGCTTCCGCTGCACCCTCACCACGACCGCCCCTCATCAATGATGTCCTCCTTCGATCCCTCCGAGTATACCACCGTGTTCTCGATATCCAGCTTATCTTCTCCGACGTCCTTCTTCTTACCCTTTCGGACCCCACCCGCAATGTCGCGATTGTATTCCGCCAACCACTCGGTCTGCAAAGCCTTGACCAATATCTTCTGGTACATCTGTCGAATGTCAATGCCATCGCTCTCCTCGTAGGGGACGACGATTTCTCGATATCCCTCGTCAGCACGAAGGTCATGAGTGCTTTGGCCGCATCACCCATTTTCAGTCGCAGCGACGTCTTTCGCGGAGAATATTCGACCTCAGTCAATCGACTCGCCGGCATCATCGATGCGTCTGATGACTCACTGCGCATTGCGCAGGGTTTCTGCAATAGGCTGGACGGTGGAGGGAATGATCTCGGTCCGGACAGACTGACTGCCGTTGAGAGCGCAGTATTGTCTGGAGACATCAAGGCCAGCGACATCGAGGCATTACCTCTGGTTGTACGGTCCGCCATCCTTGATCTTCTTATCGACAGCACCCTGCGAGATGTACCAGGTCCCAACATTGCACACTTCCTCCTCGGTTTCGAATTCAAAGGCAACGACTTCGGCCTGCAAGACCCTCAATCAACAGACTCTCGCCTTTCCTGCCTTCAAGTGGTTCTCGATCAGCTGAGTCAAGGAGCCGGTGGTCATGAATACTCGACCGTTAAACTTGTATCATCGCACCCAGTCCTCGCCGCAAAGACCGCTCGGCTCATCTATCAGCTCTTCTCCCATCCTTTCACCGGGCAATCAGCGATGTCCTACGCCATATCTGTCGCTGGATTCTCCGCGCGCCAATTGGCTTCTTTGCCCAGGCAGTGTCCCGCAATGAATGAAGACACGAGCACCGGTCTTGGTATTGCGTCCCACTATGATATCGACATCGCTACCTCTGCGGATATTTTGGTTGCTTTCCTTGACTATCAACGCTGGATCCTCTCGTCCAGCGCGCTCGAGACGTTTGCATTCGACGGTCATGGCGCTTCAGCCTCTCAAGTCACTGCATCGCTATTCCAGGCTTCGACGGAAGATGCGGATGTGGGAGAAGATGACTCGCTTGGGCAGCGGCCCCCGCTTATCGTCGATCTGCTCTCGTCCATCGATGTGGAATGGCAAGAGGAGGCTCTCGATGACATGACCGCCAGCCGTCCACTAGACTTTTATGGCAACTTCGATTTCGATAAATACAAACGGGCAGACGCCGAATGGTGGGATCTCGACGCTCTCGGTCGCGGTCTTCGTGCCTTCAGGCGGCAATTGGAACGCCAAGGTGCGATCTCGGCCGTTGCCTCCGCGAAAGCAATAGACATTGAAGCGGAATATATCATCAAGCGACTCGGCGCGACGAATCGAGCAACGGATATCTCGTTAGCGAAAGGCAGCTTTCTGACCGCCTGGAATCAAGCCCTCAAGGTGTCCTTAGCGATGCTATTTCAGCATGTATCTGAGGATCAACAAGAGGTGGTCCTCTTTGAATTGCTCGATGCGCTGTTGGACCGATTCGATGGTGATCAGCCGCCGGGTGTGCTCGAAATCATCTGCGAATCGGTGCTCGTCGCGATAACTAGTCTTGTCAACGTTCTTATGGAGTTTGACGGTGTCTACCTGCCCGTGGAGCGCTTGACGATTACTCTTCGCAAGATCATCGACGCAATCGTCCGACCCGGTACTACCGAGAATGCCCGAGGGACTCTGTATGCAGCGACCACTCAATACATCCAACTCCTCGCTGTGTCCTCTTCAAGACCCGATGATGCGTCATTCATTGCGTCGACAATCGGCCGCGAATCGGTCATACAGAGCGCTACTCCGGGACTTCACCGTGCGACTATCAAGGCAATCGAAGCGAAGAAAGATCGGTTCATGCTCGCGCTGTGCCGAGACGCGATGGACGATCGAGATGTGTGGAAAACCGAATGTTTTACTCTCCTCAGCGGCATCGCTGCAATCTGCCAAAGCGAGAGAGATCGGCAAATCTTGAGCCCGCTCACAAAAGACGGTTTCCTCCCGGCATTCGTGAGGAGCATCAAAGATCGGGAGATAGCTCTACAAGAGTGTTTGTCGCCCGATTCTCGTGAGTTCATTCGACCAATTGTGTTACCGCGATCTGATCGATATCAGCGCAATTACACGCCTATTGGGTCTATGAGGCCAAGATTGCCTTTCTCCTGTCGGTTGCAGCTTCTCGCAGAGGTGCTGAAGAACTCCTCGACGCTGGCGTCTTCGAGGTGTTCTCCACGTGCGGCTTTATATCCGTTCAACCGATGGCGGCCGAACCAATGGGTAAGTCCGCCCAGTGGGTCAAGGACCACAGACTTAGATAATGCAGACGAATTTGCATCCGCTGAAGTCGTCCAACGACAACATCGGGTCCTGATCTGCGCTTTGCAGCTGATAGCGAGGACACTGGCCAGTCTGCGTAAATCTCCTCGTTCCGGTGCTGGCCATGTGAGTGGAATTTGAGTAGGGTTACTTGTCTGACCGTTTTTATCTTAGGCGATCAGCTTCTTTAACGCTCACCGACAATCGATCCTCCTCTTGCTGCGCGAGAATCAACAAATCGTGACCCTCACCGGCGTCGAAGAATGCCGCTTGATCATCTCGATTCTCGCATTAGTGATCCATAAGGTCCCGGCTGCTGATTTGGTCTGTCCTATCCTTCATATTGGATGAGCACTTTGTTGACATGTATTCCCAGCGCTCTCCTTCCGGGTTTGGAGCCTTTCACCTCGCCGTCCTTTCCGTTGCCGCTCGATTTTTCGATCGTGAAGCTTGGACAGACAATCTCCTCAATCAGGAAGAGGCTGTCGTATGTAAGTTAATGCGAGAGCTTCAAGATCCGCCGTTGACGAGACAATAGCGGAGCCGAAGGTTCTCGGATTGAGTCAAGTAATTATGAGCTATCTGTGCGCGACGACCGCGGGTCTCAAGGCCGGGTCAGGGTATCCCGTCTTTGTGGCGGGTGTACAGAGAAGTAATGGCGGAGCAACGAAATACATCCGTGAGCACGACATCTTCTGATCGGACGCTGTTCTGAGGTCAATCAGCTTCCGCGCCGTCTATCCAGATGGCAGCAGACCTCTTGTCAGACTTGACAGAGCGCGTGCAGGAAACGTCGGCACAGTATGAGACACTGTTCGATCGATTACACGATGGAGGGGAACTGGACGAAGCGGATTTGCAGGTGAGCTGGCCAGTTGCGTCGCGTTGTGGACGGCTGAAAGAGGGAAATGGCAGAAACTCTCAGTGGAGGTTGCGGACGGACCGATCTCGATTGAGCTGGTGGCTCGTGCCTTTACGTCACAAAGTCTACTCGACTTCATTGAGTCTTCATATGCGCCGGATGGTTTGTTCTAACGTCTTGGCCGGTAGACATGATTGAATCTCTGCTTCTCCTTGTGAGCCGGTCGATGGAGGCTGATCTGTGACTGAATCGTTTGCTGATGTCCTCAGATCTGGCGACATCTACTGTTCTACGCGAACGATGCGAGGGGAGCTCTCGACCCCGTAAAGCCTGACAACCTATCTGTTTCCCTTGGCGCCTTTTCCTCGTCCCAACTTGATGGGTCAAGATCCGGTACAGGAACCCAGGCGCTCGAGCGGATAGCGAGAAGTTTAAGAGGGATTCTTGAAAGGCTAGAAGAGACAGACATGGTAAATTTTACTCCATGGCGATACTCAGGGCATCGCGATATGTGATATAACGCTGAAGATGGTAGCATCCGGATCTGAGACGGAAAGGGCTCAATGGCGAGAAGGGCGACGCATATCATCGGATGCTGATCAGGAGATTAAAAGAGTTGACGGGGAGCCTGGGGGCGAGCATGGACGAGGACTGAAAGGGTCTACTTATTGCATGATGATGATGTAATCAAATCAAGTAGAAACGCCGCGCGAGCGTATGACTACTCGAGCATGGAGAACCGCAGCGGCTCATAAGCTATATTTCTCGGCTGTCCGCCATTTGTAGATCCCCCCTTCTAGGTCACGAGGTCAGCTCGCCGGAACTCGGGGTGTGGTTCCGGGCCGAAATACGTCGTCACCGCGTTGAACCGGGCAAGAACGAACAGCCAGGGTCGTTTTCACGCCCCTTAGATTATTTCCCTTCGATTCCCTTTTTCCCTGATCGTAGTTGCTCCCACATTTCAAAGTAGGCGAAAAATATACGTTTGATCCCTATCAGGATCCTTCCATCTAGGAATTTGAGGGTCGTTCAGTTGGATCCCTTGATTTGGGTCCACTCTATCCAAGCTCGCGTTTTTTGGGTGCTGTGTGCTCAACGTCGGCGGTGTGGGCCAGCGTCGGTCGGCCGGGTTTTTGGGACTTCTGGCATCGATCGCGTCGACGAGGAGGTACCGGTGGAAGGGTAAACTTCGGTCGAGCTTGGGTGTACGAGCGAGGCAGGTGAAAAGGTGAGTGCTCGTCTTTTGGCGGTTCCGTTGTCCGCCTTTCGCGACACTGAGGAGATGGCGCAGAGGTTATGTCGGCGGTGTGCGATGTCTGCCTCGGCAGCAGCATGTGGAGCGCCGGCACTTGTTTGGTTTATTCCCATCTCGATGATTACTATAAAACCTTCTTTTGCTATCCCCTTCTGAGACTTCTCCCCCACATCATTCCTTCTTCTACCTGCGGGTCATTGTCCAGGGCCGGACCTGAACTGCACAGACGATCCCTGCCCTCTCTACCTTGTACCTTCTTTTGGCGCATCACTGCATTTGTACCACTAGCCAGGTTCCTCTTCTCTACACCCTTACACACAACCATGCTGGCATTGAGCTGACTGACCTGTTGTCTCCATCGCCCTCCTTGCCTCCCTTTCATGCCTCGTCCTCTACACGCCTACGTTTACGCCTCATCACGCAAAAACATCCGATCATACACCACCATCAAACTTATCGGCGGAAATTTCTACACGTCACACTTATCACTGCGGTTCAGACTGCTGTCTTTAGAGCAAAATATCACCTCGACCCGCTTGCGAGGAGGATAGAACCAGCTGCAAGCGCTTTCGAGGAAGAAGCCGTCACGGAGCCGCCTGTTAGACTTTTCTATAGCTCCATCTCACTTTTCGTGAGCTTTGTCTTTCTTTCTCATCCTTCCCAGTGATGACTGACTGCGCCACTCTTTCCTTTTCCATCCAGTTTTCTGTTCTGTTTCGCCCATGATGTCAACTCAGACATCCCCACAACAACCAACGCATCTCCCAGCGTCCTATACCCAGCAGACCACACCCATCATCTCCACACCTTCGTCCCACCTGACAAGCTCCACATCCACCACCTTTCCGGATTCCGCTCAGTCCTACTCGAGCGATGCGGTTAAGACGGAGGGCTCATCGGGTCAATCGCCGGATGCTCCGACGAACGGTAGCAAGGGCAAGAACGGGGCGACTGGTCCTGCAGACGGAAAGGCAAAGCCTCATGTCTGCCAGATATGTCAGCGGGGCTTCACAACGGGAGGGCATCTGCAGCGGCATCAGAGGATACATACGGGAGTGAAGGCGTTCAAATGCCCCTTCCCTGGGTGTGAGACTCGGACGAGCAGGCAGGATAATTTGCAGCAGCAGTGAGCTGACTCACCCGCTTTGATTGATTTGACTGACTTTTCTAGCTATCGAACCCATCTATCACCTACTCTAAGGCGAGGATCTGGTTCTGCCGCACGAGCAGCCGTGGCCGCAGCGATGGAAGCTGCGGGTCTCAAATCTACGTCTTCACGAGGTCCACGGAAATCGAAAGGCTCAAATGGCGGTACCCCTTCATCCAGTACATCCGCCAATACTGGTCACATGCCATCTCCCTATCAGACACCCTCCAATCAAGGAGGTCCGGGAGCTTACGGTCAATACATGTATGATTCGAACCAATACGGTGGATACCCGACGCATGTTCTTCCACCTCCAGGCATGGCCATGGCTCAAAATCAATCGGCCAACTCTTCTCGTGTTCCTTCGCCAGTCAACGGTCATTCGTCCGCTCACTCGAGCATCGGCTCCATGCCGGCCGCGCATCATCAACAACCTTACTTCTCGCAACCGTTCTCTCAGCCCTATCCGTACCCCGGACACATGCAACAACAGCCCTATCGCTATGGTGGGCCTTCCGGTATGCCTGCAGCTTACGGTGCGGCTCCTCATCCACACCACGGGCTTTACTCGCCGGGTATCGCTCCAGATCACGGCCAACAGCACATGTATAGCCCGATGCAGGCAGGGTTCCCGACTCATTCGCGCGAAAGCTCGTATGGTGTTATCACTCCGGGGTATGGCGGCAACCCCTTGGCCAATGGCTATCCACCCCGAACACAGACGTCTACCCCACTCAGCCAGGGCAACGAGGACTCTCGTTTCGGAAGTGGCGGCGATGAGCGATTCTATGGTCGCCGCCCGCCATCCCCGGGTAGAAGAAGGACTCCCCCTCCAGACATGCTCGCTCAGGTTGTAGTCGACCCATCCAATATGTCGGCCGGGCGAGTACCTATGCACCAGGGGATGCATCCGTCATACGGCTACCAGCCACACCATATGGCGTACGCATATGGTGGACCGCCCAGTCATCCGTCGATGGGAGTTCCACATGGACGGGATCAGGCGATGGGGCAGAGGACGAGCATCTCGAGCTTGTCAGAGGACGGGTCGGGCAATGGAGGGTCTGACGGATCGGCGACGAAGGGTGAGTTTGCTCCAGAACCGAGTATGGTTTAATTCGCTGATGTTTGGAGTTCAGCCATGCAACAGGGATGAAAAGTTCTGAAAACATTAGATGCCTAGATTGCCCGGTCACCCACGAAGCCTCCGAGATTCCCGCATTGATTCACAAGCGGCACGAAAAGCATGGAAGGGTACTGGTATGGAAGCAGAAGGAGGAGGAAGAGTAGGTGGAGGAAGGGTGTTTTCTCTGAAATTGAAGAAATCTGTAGCAAAGGATCTACCTTTCTTGGCATTTTCGACCATGTTGTCTACCCGAAATGGAGGGGCCGGTGGGCATCATGCGGAAACGTACAGAAAAAGCTCGACATGAGCATGAATCGATAGACATGAACTTCTCATGGCCAAGCCCCGTCCCCACCACTCGATCTCCAAACGTCTTCTCCGGCGAGTCGCTCGGTCCGAGAGAGCATGGCCACGTTCATCCGCCATCTAGGGTTCGATTTGAGGCCCTCCATGATTGTCCTGATCCTTTCTTTATCCAGATCTGGCGATGAGCGAGTGGCATGGTGAAGAGCGAGCAGGACCTGTCCGAGCACGTCGGGCTCGAGGACCGGGGTGAGTAGACGTGGGACGGTTTCTGGGGGTAAGGAGGAAAGTAGAGACCATGCTTCGGCTGGAGAGAGAGGGGAGAGTCGTCGGAGGAAGAGGAGAGGTGCACCTGGGGAATCGGGATTGGGTGGATCGAGATTGGGACGAGCCGCGGAAGTTTCCGCATCACTATTCCGGTCGAATGGAGGCGATGGAGGGGGAGGTCGTGATTGTGATGGTAACTTTGCAGATAACTGGCCTGGGTGGTTGATGGGTCCTGTGGAGCCGGAAGGAGAGGAAGTGGTGCCGTTCGAGACCGGACTCACAAACGTCTTCTTTGCATCGCGAGATTTGCGCAGGGCTGCGAAGGACGACGACGAGCTTGCCGCAGATGAAGATCCCACGACGGATGCTGGCAGATCCGGTGTAGAAGATAAACCGGACAAAGGTGGTTCGGGCGGTAGCTCTTCGATACTGGCGCTCGCCCTCGGTGGTGATATCGGTCTTCTCGGTGCTGCCTTCTCTCCTATAAGAACAAGCAAATCTGATTGTTCAGCCTCACATTGACCTCCTGCTTCCACTTCAGTCCTCTCAGCTCCTCCACCTCGATACTGGCAGCCTCATTCTCCGGTTCCAGCTTCAACACCTCTTCCACGTCTGGACTTGGTTAATTTCATCTTGACGATAGTTTTGGGGTCTGACAAACCTCGTAAGGCAACATCCAGCCGGCCTAACCATTTCGATGCCAGAGACCGGCGATATAGAGCTTTCACATTGCTTGGAGAAATCTCGAGTGCTGTGGTACAGTCTCGCTCAGCATCTTGATACCTGTCTTCAATCAGCGAGACTATCTTGGATGACAAGCCACAGAAGCTGAACCCAACTTGTCGAGCTTGAGGTACGCTGCGGCCCTATTGCAATATGCGGTCGGGTCTCTCGGGTTGTGGATGAGCGCAGTTGTATAATGACCTTGCTTGAGGTTAGATAAACCTGAGAAAAGACTGAGGAGAACAAAGAGACGAAGAGTACGCACCGATGGCTTCGACCCATTTGCCTTTGCGGAAGGAAGCGTTGCCCTGATATCGATCAGCTCATCCAAAGCGGAAGGTCGACTTACATTCACTCGAGCTAGACCAGATCTGGCTGAATCCACCTTGATAGACATGCTCAGGTCATAGTACCTCGCGCTCAAAACCTGAGATGCAGTCTGCTGTCAGAGGTGCAGGCCTGCGCCGCCCTCCACCTCCTACCTCACGGGAGTTTTCGGGTCATCAACATGCATGACATCGCCACTATAATCTACACTCAATCGCCCAGATGGATAACACACAATGTACAAGTCCAAGTGTGGCCAGAGTGACGCGGTCATATGATATAGTGATATGAAGACATCTCCCCACTCCCGCTGTCCACCTCATCCCATGGATCAGTAGGCCATACGCTAATAGGTCGAGGTGGTCCGCCGAAATCGATAGGATTGTCTCCTGCATCGCGATCCGCCATGACGTCCGCCATGACGTGACGAGGCATATCCTGTGGAACGGGCAGGTGAGAGTCGGAGCCGAATAGACCGCTACCACCAGTAGCTGCTGTGATCGCGGAAGATGGGAGTGCGGGTGACCAAGGCTCGAACACAAGGCCGTCCGTTCGGGTATCGCGTTGTCGAGCTTCACGACGCCGTCGAAGCTCGTCATACCGGTCCATGTTGCGTCGGCTCGCTCGATCCCGCTCCTCCAAATCCAAACCGTATCGACGCCGGGTAGACGCTCGCTCTTCCTCATCGCCATTCTCCTCCCTCGCTCGCCTCCTTTGTGGCCTTTCATCTGCTAGATCCGCAAGTCCACCCCACAATGTATTCAGGTACCCACGTTCCGGCTCTGCAACACCACCTTCGGAGCGTGCCTGATACTGTCCATACTCCTCAAGCCAGGCGCGACTGGGCGAATGAGGTGGGCTGACATGTGCGAACCGTGGTTCGCCGAGCATCGGGGCCGAACGGCCAAGACTGACGGTGCGCATACGACTAGGCGAGTGAGAAGGGCTGGCGCTACGTCGGTGGATACGCCGGGGAGTAGGTGATTGGGGTAGACTGGAGCTGCCAGGAGCTGGGATATCGTTCAGCCCGATAGGGTCAGGGGAGGAAGTATCGTATGGAGGGGTTGAGATGGTGGTCGTGAAAGTGGGGAGTGGAGGAGAGAGGATCCGTCTTCGTCGCGCAGGCCGCGGGAGAATATCTTCGCGCTCGACACCCTCATCACGGAAGGTGCTAACTTGGGAAGGAGAGCGGGAAAGACGTGGCGGGGGAAGGTGGACGCCGGCGGACCGGGTGATCCTGAGTCCTGATCGCCGTATCGGAGGGGGAGTCGTGCCGGACGATCTGGAGGAAATGAACATCGAGTGCTGGGCCGAGTCAGGAGAATTCCGAGCGGTCAGAGAAGAAGGGCGCACTTGGACGAGACTCTGAAAGCAAGCTTGTGATGCTGAATCTTCCGGATTGAGCGCTTTGATGAACGAGCGATATCGTCGATCTCGTGCTCCATCATTGCGAGTTTCTGAATCACAGGTCTCACTGAAGTGATTGTTTTAGCTGAATCTCGGCAATAACTAGATTCCAAGACTAGACGCACAAGAGCTGCTTGATTTTGGTGAGCATCACCCGGTCATACTCGGAAAGCGCCCAACGGCCCATCATGAGCAAAAGACTGCCGCCGCTGCGGTGGTGGGATGGTGTTGCTCAGGGAGGCCAAAACAGGCGTTAAATCTTATTGACAGATGTATGAAATGTGAGACAGTGTCAAAATGCGACCTTCCTTTGCTCCTCCCCTTTCTGTGCAATCGGTCGCGTGTTTCGACAAGTTGAAGTGGCAAAATCAGGTTTCCCTTTTCTCCGTTTAATCCAAAAGTCACGGGAATTTCCAAAAGCGCCACAAGCGAAGTGTAAACAATTGCCACCATCTGTACGCGGAGTCACACTGCGCGTCAAAGGTTGTTTGTCTTCTTTCCTCCATTCCATCTTTCTCGATTTCTTACCTTTCACTTCGAGCTCGTAAGTATTTTAGAATATCGAGATGTCATCCAAGACTACGGGAGGGAAGGGTGGAAAGGCAAAGACGTCATCAGAGGCGAAGGTGTTGACGACGCGATCATCCAAGGCGGGATTGCAGGTGAGTAATGTTCATTCCCTACATTCCGCCGGACTGATGGATCCTTGCTTTTCATCAGTTCCCTGTCGGTCGTATTCACAGGTGAGATGATGTTCATTGCGGTATGATGCACGCATCGACGAAGAAGCCATCCGTGCCGGTCATCTTGCCTATGGACAGTCTAATTCGTATACTCCAGATTCCTTCGGAGCAAGAATGCAAACAACGTTCGGGTCGGTGCCAAGGCGGCTGTCTATGTCGCTGCTATCATGGAGTACCTGACCGCCGAAGTGCTCGAGCTCGCTGGTCAGTCCGCCTTGTCCCCTCACCGTCTCAAGGAGACGGCATTCCTGCTGCTTCCCGGTTGATATACAATGAGACGCGCTGATACAAGTTTTCACTCCTTACAGGTAACGCCGCAAAGGACCTTCGTGTCAAGCGAATCACTCCACGACATCTGCAACTCGCCATCCGAGGCGACGAGGAGCTCGACCTGCTCATCCGCGCGACCATTGCTGGCGGTGGTGTACTGCCTCATATCCACAAGGTGAGTCACCTTATCATTGAGTCCCTCTTCGTCGCAAAGAGCTAGATGACTAATGACTGCCAGTCCCTGGTCGGCAAACCCGGTGCCCCAGCAATGATTAAGACCGGAGGTAAAGCCTAAACTATCTAATTCTGTACCCCTTGTCTCTTGAAACCCCGTCGAGACCCCTTGGTAATTCGGAGAGGACCTGTTCTTTTGTCGTTTAGTAGTCATCCTTCGATTCGCTCGCTACATTGGCTGTAGATTTGAGGGCTGGTAGTATTGTAAGAATGCATACTCGAAATCTAGCGCTCTAGGTCGTCTACTCGTCTTGCTAAGTCGCGGAGGCGTTTCCAGGCATGGTCGCCGTTCCATATCTCTCTAGTCGGTGTGGACTGCAGCTTGGGCAGACCACGCTGCTCGATGGCGAAGGAAGCCGAGGCGGATGCGAAGATCGATGCTGAAAACCACGTCAGGACCGCGGGGATACGTAAAGAAGTGTCACCGACCTATTCGGAAGTCCCCTTCGGAAAGCAATAATCCCGCGCACAGCCCTCCAAGAAAGGCATTCCCACCACCAGTGGGATCGACGACTCGCTCCTGCTCCTCTTTCCTCCAGTAGGCCGGGACCCATCCCTCCCATTGTTCAGATAGGGTGTACGAGCCCATCTCGCCTGCCCTGACGATGACCGTAGGTGCAGATTTACCAGTCTCGAGTACGAGCTGATGAAATACCTCCGCAGCGCGTACAACGTCAGATCGGCTGGGCGGATCTGTTGCCGGTATCGAAAGTATGGATTGCATTTCCAGGAGATTGGGGCTGAAGACGGCGAAGGAAGGGGCGACGGTAATGATTTCGTCCAGCTCCTCCGGCACGCAGCTTCGCTGGTCTCTTAAGCGATCGATACCGCATGAAGATATGACTTACTCCGAGTGGTTCCCATATCATTTTACCTTTCCAACCCTTTCCTAACCCACTTTCCAGCCCATCCCGCCGGATCAGCTCCATCTCATCCGCCACACACTTCGCTCGGGACGTGACGCAGACGACATGTACCCATTCAGGCAGATGTGGAGCTGCGAAAGGAGAAGGCGGTAGTAGGAGGTCATGCGGGAGGAGGTGGAGTTGAGGCGAGAGGTATCGAAACGACTGATGACCTTCCCTTCAATCCATCAGGTGTGAATTTGGCCTACAGGGATGCAGCGTACCCGATTGAATGTCCCGAATAGATATTGAGTGCCCGTGTGGTCTTTCCCTTACGGTGTCGAAACCAGACCATCTCCTTTCCGAGCGACTCAAGCTCATCCGTGAATTGAGGCGGAAAGTCCTCGCCGCGGTCGACAAGCAGACAGCAATGTGACGCGGGAAGAAAATGTCGTGCCGCCGTCATGGCTAGTAATGTCAATGCTGCTTACGACTAGTGAAGACTTGACGAACCAAAGATTCCGCCGCCTCCTATCTAGTCCGATTTGGTTCAGCTTGCGAGTCCATCTGAAGCCAAAACGCGCACCGCTTCGCCATCGATAGGAATAGGCTCGCCCTCATTGTCACGCACTTCGAAGTGGTCGATGATGAACATGCCTGAGCTGAGATCAGGGAAAGTGTCGAAGACCACTGCTTATTTAGTTTCATGCGCTCCCATCGCTCGTCCCTCCAGACGGCGTCCGCCTTTGTTCTCGGTAATCAGATGGGTTTCTCACCTAGCGAAGCGACTCTTCCCCTTGACTTGAAGAAGTCCACCGAGGGCTTCTGGAAATCATTCATCTCGGGTCTACACTCGCGGCAAATAGAAGTTTGACCTAGTGCTGAAGCGACCGACGAGATATTTCACGACATGGCAGCGGACGTTATCGTTGGATGGTTCAATAGCAGACGGAAGCAAATCCATACCCCATTCCGGCTATCAACCCATTGCCACACGTCCCATTCGTCACTTTTCTTCAAATTCAAACCATCCTTACATAGCAACTCGCCATGCCAACCGATAAAGGTAAGGGTAAAAGGAAAGCAGTCCATCCATCAGAGAGATCACCACTCCTCGCCACCTCGAGTCGCTCGATTGCCACCGACCAGCATGAAGATGAACCTAGACGGTCCTCTCACTCCTCACGACGAGCCCGATCTATCATCCTCACGATTCTCATCGTCCTCGCCTCTCTCCTCATCTCCGCCCTACTTTTCCTTGCGCTTCTCGCTTATTCCTTCCGACCGAGTCCTTCCGAACTTTCAGCGTTACCAAAGACCTCGTTCAAGTATACACCGCCAGAAAAGGTGAAGGTCCTCAATGTTACCGAGGACGGCGTGCTGGTGAACGTTACAGTACGATGTGGGATCAATGCGGACCGAGCCTTTGGGATAGAGCGATACGACAATGACGATGAGAAGGCTGCTGCAAGCGAACGAGGGGCAAGAGGGATGGGTGCAGAGTGGTGGGAAGACCTTCGGAGATGGACAGCTCGCAAAGCACTAGCTCAGCTGCCGAGTCGGGCTGTAGCGGTGCATGTCCCCGAGCAGATTCTTATCCTCCCCCATCACATCACTTCTCCACCTCTCCTGACTGTTTCCATCCCATCCACCCTGCTCGTCCCACTCATTTCCGATGTCTCGCTCTCGACTTTACCAGACTCAACCGACTGGCTTCAGCCGATATCCTTCACGGCGATTGCCAAGCCCTTGGCTTCGACAGGCCAGCTCTGGGAGTTCGCTCAGCGAGTTTGGGCAGAGGGGCAGGCCAGGGTGGTCATCGAAATCAGCAAGGTGGAGGTCGAGTTGCCCGCCGCCGGTGCGTGGTGGGGGAAGTATGCTAGGCGTGAGAAGGAGGATTTGGCGATGGACATTCAGATGCCCGGTGAGTTGACATGTTTGGCTATTCTTATACCTCGTTCCCTCCCTCAGTCCCAAGCCCCTTCATCTTCCTGTCGCTTTGAGCAGCTCCTTATGCCAGTCCCAATTATCCCTTCTTGCGGCATGAGTGGACGGCGAGAGAAATATTGTTGACTCGTACGCCGCCCACAGTCCCGCGCCTGCCCGGTCTCCCATCCCCTGGTCGACCACTTAACCTTTCCGCCCTAGTCAATCTCCGCGAGTACTCTTTCCGAACCGCCACCTCTCCCAGATCTCTCGTCATCTCTGCCCGAGCAACCCTTCCCAACTTCCTACCAGAATTTAATACGACTCTGCCCTTCGTAATGCCATTCGCCATCTCACTCCCGCCGGATGACAAGATGGCAGAGGTCATTACTGAGCCAATCGACTTCGGAGGCTCCGCAGATAAGATCGAGCTCAGAATGACCGGTGAGGTGACAGCGAATCTGAACGACACAGATACGGTCAATTCCACTTCGTCCTTGTCGAAGTTCCTCCAGAACTACCTGCATGGGCGGGATAGTCCCATCGTCGTACGAGGTCTCTCCGTCCTTCCTTCATTAGCACCACAATCCGCATCACCCCCGCCGACTTGGCTTCTCTGTACACTTCCCTCGCTCTCACTCCCCCTCACCTTCCCGGGTCCCCGGCCACCACCGAAGATCATACAATCTGTGACGATTGAACGGATGCGCCTATCCGAAGCCAGGGGCAAGATGCGAGCATCCGGCACCGTAGTGGCTGAAGTCGAGCTTCCAGCGGGGATGGAGGGTGTCGACCTGGACGTCGTGGCGGTTATGCCGGATGTGTTGGTTTTCGATGGACCGGCCCCTGATCTCGACGATGACGAAGAGGAAATACCCGCCAAAGCGTTCGGAAGGATCCATCCGACCGAGTTCTTACCGTCGACCACTTCGCCAAGCGGTAATCCACTACACCCACATCGACTCATCGTCCGTGCACCGCTCAGCAACGTACCCCTCGACGTGCTTCCTGGACGAGACGGCGTGCTTTCGGACTTCGTTAGCAAGGTGGTGTTCAAAGGTGGAGCGCAAGCTGGGATCAAGGGGACTGCAAGTGTAAGGCTGCAGGTGGTGGGCGTGGATGGGAGGGTCAGGCTGGATGACCTGCCGGTACGAGGTGAATTCTGGGTTGGCCGGGAGAGACTCCTTGATCTCAAGCCGGAAAGCGATTAGGTTGTAACTCTTGCTGTTTCATCTTCATGTTTTCTATGATATGCAGGGCATTCATCATCTTCCTCTGACCCTCGTCATCTCCCGTCTTAACCATTCAGCTGTATCGCTACTGAGGTTCCACTGCGCGTCGAGCGGCTTCAGCACCATACCGTATTCTCCGGAATGCGAGAGCGCTAAAGCCGCCAGGGCTAAGTACGAATGGTACGGATCAGGATAGTCTTCAGGCTCCTTGCCGAATCCGCCCATCGGGAACTGCGCAGATAGCAGAAAGGCGCGATCCGCTTCCTTGTTGATCAAGTCGACCTGGCCAAGAATCTACGATGGAATGTCAAATCTGCGGGATTGAAAAATAAGGAGGACGTACGGATATGGCAGCACCGCACCAGAAAGAGTAGCATACATCGTCGAGTTTGCCGGGCCGGCCTTGAAAGCCGCCGACTTGACGCTGCAGGAGCCAGCGGAGGGTCGATGCGGTCTGCTCTGGGGAGAGTAGGGAAGGAGATGACGTGGCATTGGCCGATTTGAAGAGGGCAAGCGAGGCGAGTGCGCAGTACGTGGTTCCGCCTATCGCGGTATTCAGCCTCGTCGTGCTGAGCGGAAACGGAACTGGAGCTGACCCTGCGCCTCAGTGATCCCGGGTCGAGAAGCATAACCGCCTTCCCAGGTCCAGGTCCAAGCTCAGCTTGATGCCCACGGCTGTCCGAGCGGGCGACGTACCCTACATCTCTCTAACATCTTTTGAGCCCGATTCACGTCCACGCCCGCCCCGTCACCAATGATGCAGAACACCACGCTCGCGCAATAAGTCATCCGGAGATCGCTCTGAAAGTCACCTCCATATGCGGGATCTGTTGGCACGGGGGAGAAGCTAGTGCGGGGTAAGCTTGCAACTTTGAACTGTGCAGCGGTAGACCAACGAGCCATCTGGAGACTGGCAAGACTGCAGGAAGCCGGCGAGACCGGGGATATTCAGCCTGTCGAAGGGTGCACGGAGGATGGCAAGGGTGAGGAGCGCGGTGTAGGTGGATGGGAGGTGTGCCGGGGACGTCTTGGGGTTCTTCTGATTATCAGCAAGAACCGAACAGTATGATAAGAATATTTACGTCGGTGGCCATGAATGTCGAGCCTCGGAACCCGCCGGTAGCTGCTCAGCACCTGCATCAGCCTGGAGCCTCCGCTCGATTGCTGCTAGCTTCACGCGACTGTAATCGCCATATCCATTCGACCCATCCGGCTCGCTCTTCGGGTGTCGTCTCGTCCTCTAACGTACCGAGAAGGTCGAGACCGGAAATGCAGAAGAAAGCAATCGTGATTCTACACGTCAAAGGTTCAGCCGAGACGTCTCCTCTGTGAGGAATGATTCCATTGCCAACCTATTCGAGTCATGATCCTGAGCCGAGGTGGGCAAGGCTCGCAAGCATCTCAAAAAGTATTTGACATGAAGCATTACGCTTTGAATGTGCTTTGCGTTTGGGACATTCGACATCAGGCAGCAGTGGTAGGACCATACTTCGATACCAAAAGATACAAGGTTTCCCCCCCCTCCCGCGGAAATTTGTCAAGATTCGAGCATCTGCAGTGAAGATGTTAGACGTTCATACACGTATGATCTATGGATGGATGGATGGATGGCCGAGGTGGTGGGGGAAGCTGCCAACTAGGCCTGCTAGCTGGTTGAATAGGCGAGTGAGGTCGTACGCCTTCGATAGAAACAGCTTAAGCTCAGGCACCGGTTCCTGCTGGCGGATCCGGATTGTTTTCGCCTCTCTCAAGTGGTTTCTGCACCCCATGACGCCGCAGACACCGATCAAGGTGCACTCGCGAAAGTCGTCGACATTCTCGACTCCGGGAACCCCTGCGACACCACTTTCAGGTTACGTTTTGGCCCAAGAGGAGACCCCAACGCGCGGATCAGAACGTGGACCTGAATCTGAAACAGCGCAGGAATTCTCACTCCGTCCTCATGAGGAACCGATCGCGTCCTCAAGTGGTTCCGGTTCTGGATCCGGCTCATTCAATGGCGACTCGATGCTTGAGGTGTTAGAAGATGATGAAGGGGAAGAACGGGAAGAAGAGGAAGAAGGAAGGGATGAGGCGATGACCTTCTCGGATGGAGAAGGAGATGAGGAAGAGGGTTTTGACGCGGGGGAGCCTTTAGTCTCGCGGAGTCGGCAGAGACGGAGAAGGCGTTGGGAAGAAGAAGAGGAGAAGAATGAAAGATCGCTCATCGAGGTGAGTAGCTTGGTCTATGACATTGCTGACCGGTAGCTCGTACCGCCCTTAATCCTCGCTCATCCACTGCCGCTTCTCCCGCTCCTCGCAGTCTTGCCATACAACTTCCTACCCGCAGGTGTTGTATTCTTCATCCCATTCCTTTGCGTCATCGCCATTCTCTCGTCTTGCGCTCATATCGTCATCGTCTACCTGGCGTGGTAAATTGAATCTCCGTTGCAAGGTCCGCCACTGAACGCGAGCAGGTATCTGAAAGTGCCGACCTTTGAGCGCGTCTTCGCATCTGTCACCGGGAAACATGGGCAATACGGCCTTTGGGGCGGACGAGCTGCCGTCATTGCCTCAACCGTGGGACTACTCGTGAGCTGGATCGGAAGTGAGTGGTTTCCGATCATCGCAGTCTAAACTGATCGATTGGTAGCGTTACATCCACTTCTCGAGCCGGTCGTCGAGACTTACCTGCCAAGGAATGGCTTCTTCTCCTCTCGGATCCTCTGGACCATCTTTCCCTCCGCTACCGTAAATCAAGACGTCCGCACAACATATGTAGGAGCTTATATCACGATCAGCTGTTCCCCTCATTATTGCCTTCTCGGATGACCCGCTCGCTGAGACGCGCCCCCATCTTCCTAGCTCTTCTACTGCCTGTCGTCGCATTCCTTGTGATCGGGCGAACGGTAGAGATTAAGAGAGGCTTAGGAGAAGGCAGACCGCCCTTGAGAGCAGAGCAAGACGTCGTCAGCGCGACTATAGATCTGCTCGGCCCTCCTCGCAAGAGGCGTTTCGGGCTTGCGGGGGGTAGCTCAGCTGGAGCTGGTTTGAGTGTGTCATGAGCTGCGGAGTTGATCCCGCTGACGCCCAGCAGCCACTCTCACAATCTTCCTCTCACCTCATCTCAACACTCTACCCATCCACTCCTCCCTAGCTCGAAACAAGCGCTCCTCCTTCCCCATCCCATGCCTCGCCACATCCACCATAATTCTTGTCCTCTCGCTGCCTCTTGCTCTTGTTCCATACTACTTGCTTCCATCCCTACCCGACCCGTTGCAGACAGCGACACCGATGACACCCTCAGGCGTCTTCGCCCGCTTGCCAGCAGACGACGCTTGGGTCGATGTCGCTCGAATACTCATGTGTGCAGTCGTTTTGGGAAGCAGCAACATGTGGATCCTCCGCGCCCGAGATACGGTGCTGCGAGCGATGGGCGTGGAGCGAGGCGAGAGGCAAAAAGCCGGGAAGTGGGTGGGCTTGGGGCTCTGGTCGATTGTTGTGCTACTCGCTTGTGTTGGCGGGTGGGTGGCTGAAAAGGTGGAGCTATTGGGCGTCATGGCGACTCTCGTCGTGGGCTGGTTTCTTCCTTGTAAGTCCGGCGTTCTCCCTCGATAATTAGTAACGTCATTTTCAGCATTGTTTTTCATCATCACCTTCCACGTCCGCTCCCCGCTCGCTATCGTCTTCCCATCTACCGCCTCGAACTCTGATGCCAACGGAGATCAACCCCCGCCAGCTCCTGCCAGCTCCCTCCGACAAGCACGCAGTCATGCTGATAGCTTGAACGATCCTTCCACCGACGCCCTGCTGGCAAGGAAAGAGCGGCAACTCCAGAAACGGCGATTAGGAAGAAGGCTATGGCAGGATCTGATCGTTTACGTGGGAATATTACCGGTCGGTTGCGTGACCCTTGCGTGGACACTGGGCGCTTTAGTCGGGATATGGTAGATCCTTGATGGGGTTGAAGGCTATTTTAGGCAAGCATGCGGTGACTACAAGGGCCAGCTTGATACGAATGCGCCGCGAGCTTTCACACGGATAACATGCTGGGGATCGCTGTGCAGGGTATAGACTTCCGTTCAGCCTGGAAGAGCCACCTAAACCTCGCCGCCGACCCAAGACCAAACCAGGAAACCGAAACCCCACGGCCCGACCGCAGCCAGTCTCCACCCTACCCTCTTAGCTATCCGCATCATCCTCATGTCTTTCATCAAAGCACTCTCGATAGGCTTGGTCGCTGAGGGTGGAGGCTCGTCGGGGTGAAGGAACGGATGAAGACCTTGGGTGCGATATGCGTGGACTATGGGGTTAGGATGCCGTGTCATGACATCCGCAGCTCGAGCCTGCAGCATGATCCTCTGGCAAGCTCTGAACGGTCGGCCTGCCGCTTCTGCTGCCAGTGACGCAGCTATACCACCAGTGACGATAGTCGTAGCTAGCGCGATCCTTGCGCCTGTAGGCGTTGCTGTGGTTTCCACTCGTCTCGTGTCAGGGAGATCTAGCACGAGGATGTTGTTCCAGTCCGATTGAGTGTCTCCTCCAGAGAGAGCCTTGACGCGAAGTCCGACGCGGCGAGACATATCAAACGCGGCGAAGAAGACGCTGTAGCTCAGCCTAAAAGTCAATGTCAGATACGAAGCATAGGTCGGCGGATGCCGCTTACGCATCTCGTCCCACGGACCATCTCCAGCCGGTCCACCACGAGGGACTCTTCCGCCAAGCATCCGACGATAGGAAGTTGGTGAGCGCTTGCCAGGGGGAGGATGGTATGTTTTGGCTAGACATGGTTGGAAGATTCGGTATGGGCAGGTGTAGGCACCGGATCAGAAAGGACGAGACCGAGGTCGCGGATTGGTGGAATAGGCTGAATGCGATAGATAAGCAGATTGGAGTAGATACAGACGGCCGAGCTTACCGGACGACATTCTCGATTGGCGTGAAAGCTACACCTTGTACGAGTCCCGCTCCCGCACCGGCAATGGAAGACAGCAAAGTCGGATGTCGGGTTACGATCGAAGGCCCCTGGATCAACGTCTGCAGATTGATAGGATCTTGCTCCAGCTCCATTTTCTGTGATTGCGCTGACAGATCGTCAAAGCTGGTCGCCACTTTCTTCGAGCGATCATTCAGTGCCTCGTGAGGTGAGTGGTGATGTCGCTGAAAGAACGGCAGTCGAGCAAGACCAAGGGCGAAAAGGGAGTGCGAGGTGAACAGGAGGAAGCCGAGGGTCGCATTGACGAGAAGTGGTGGGAAAATGGTGAGAGTCAAGGCCAAAGCCTAAATAGGTAGATAAGTCAGCGAACCCCTTCTTACTGAAGTCCCCCGTTACCCCGCTCTTGCTTCTTGACAGGGTTCTGATGAATGATGGCGAGAGGTTTTGGTCAGCCGATATCGCCAGGTGTCGAAGACCGGCCCATGTATCCACTGAAGTCCAAGAGAGCTGTCAATATAGCGGTGCTTGACGAGAGCATCAACTTCGCACCTCGACTTGGCCGGAAAAGCTTGGAGGGACGGCGGAACATGAAACCTGAAGAAACGGGGTTCAATCTCCTTTTCAACATCTTGACAGGGGCTCCTTTGAGCTGCTGACCCACCCAAGAAAAGAAACAACGATCTCGCAAACGCGGCTGAGGCCGAGGTAGTCGTGGTCGATAAGGGCAGACCAGCCGTCGAATCTGAACGGAGGTCGTTACCGACCTTGGTGAGATTTTTCTCTTGATCATTCAGCCGAGGATTGTGATGAGATTTTACTATATACTTTGACCATGCCAAATCAGTGGTCATCTCCGTCTGAGCATGATGTTGGGAATATGTTGGCGAACTCGAAAAGGGGATGGATGGGAAAAGGAGACCGACCGGGCCAAGCCCGGAAAATGATAACTTACTACTTCTTTGTCATTCCCTTGATTCCGACGAAAATTGCCTCCAAGGAATTGAAATACCATCGCTGTTCTTCACAATGCGGTGTCAAGCAAGACAGAGGTTGATGCTGCTTCATTTACCAACTCTTTCACGTCGACGAATCATTGGCCACCTCCACGGTCCTTCCGTCCGGTCTCAAAGTACCATCGCGTCAGACCCCCAACAATCCTCACCGCCTTCCCCATTCCGCTCCCGTCCTCGACCGCGCCACACCGCTGCTTTGGAGGCCGTCGCGACCGGTATGGACGTGGAGGTTCTAGTGGAGCCAGAGATGACTGCTCCGACACATCGAGCATCTCGTTTCAGTTCCCGTGCTTCAACTTCAATACCACCACGGGGCCCTGCCTCCGCTTCATCCCACTCAGCATCCAGATCGTCCCCTGACCACAGAACACCGCTCTTGAGGGCGAATCCCAACGCCAGCAACTACACTGTGAGCGAAGCCGAGCTTGATGATACAGCAGACTTCAAAGAGCCGATCAAGGAAGCGCCGGAGAACCATAACCTTGTCCTTTCAACAATGGATCGTCTACGAAGATCGTTAACAAGGGCTCGGACCGATCAGACAAACCAATTGTCTGCTCGCAAACTACTTAAGCCTGCTTCGGGGTCAAAGCGAACGATCTCGCCTCTACTTCATCGCGGGTTACGTACAAAACAAGTTACGACGCACCTTTCGCCCCCATCCAACCGACCGACATCGACTCGGCGCCACGAGCATCGACCTGATTCTTCGTCCGACACGACAGCTCCGTCTGCTACACGTCGCCGTGTACCCGTGCCACGGCGTATTCACATGTCACCGCAAGAGCACCTGGAAGTACACATTGGTTACGTCGAATACGTGAAGACTGAGCCTAAGACTACCACGACGGGTCCAGAAGATCTTGTAACCAGCCATTATCCAATGGCCTACTCCCTACTTCGAGACGCCTGTCCTTGTCCCAAGTGTATCCATCCCTCCACGCGTCAGAAGTTACATACGACTGGCCAAGCTCACGATGCAGTCATGACGAGCTCTTTCGCAGCAGAAGTCAAAGACGGTACTTCGATTCGTGCGACGACCGATGCAGATAGTCGACAGCCTGGACTGGAGATTCTTTGGGACAGCGAATCCTCCGGGTTCTCTGGCCACAGATCCTTCTTGCCCTGGAGCATGATCAGACTGATGGCCAGGCGCCGGTCTCCGCCAGGGCACTATTTACACAACCAGCTTCGTCGCCTTCCATGGGAATCAGCTGCAAGGCTCGCCGAGACTGGATACTTCCGCGTCGCCATCGAGGACATTATGCTTGAAGACGGTCGGCCCTCGGATGAGATGCTGCTTAACGTCTTGGAGCAGCTTCAAGTTCATGGTCTCGTCATTTTCGAGGGGGTTCCCATCGATCCCGCGGAGAATCATGACTGCATGTTGCGGAAGGTGATGGGGTATATTGGCGAGCTGCGGAACACGTTCTACGGGGAGACTTGGGATGTGAAGAGTATGGCGCAAAGCAAAAACGTTGCTTACACCGATCTCGACCTGGGTCTACATATGGATCTTTTGTGAATGGGCAGTCTTCCTCGCATGGAATCATCTGCTAAAAAGGTCCTCAGGTACTCCGCCGATCCGCCGCGCTTTCAAGCTCTGCATTGTCTTCGGAACCGCGTCGAAGGTGGTGCCTCGTACTTTGTCGATTCTTTCGCCTCAGCCCGTCGTCTCGCCCGAACCCATCCCCATCATGTGGCGCTTCTTACGAAGACAAAGTTGAGGTACGAGTATGACAATGATGATCATTATCTATCTTGGCAACATTTGGTCCTACCCCCGAACCTGTCAACCCCATACGCAGTTGTGAATTGGAGCCCGCCATTCCAAGCGATGCGTCGAGCGATGCATCGTAGAGTTACGACAGGCGAGGAAGCCGAAGCAGTTGTTGAGGTGGATGCGAGATGTTTCGATGCGTTGCAAGCATGGGAAGCGGAGCTCCGCCGGCCTGAGCATGCCTACGAATTCACCATGCGTGAAGGCGATCTCGTTCTTTTCGACAATCGTCGCATATTGCATGCGCGTCGAGGTTTTCGCGATCTGTCGGAAGAGGAAAGCAAAGAAAGAGGAGTGGAGATAGTCCCGGGCGAGCCAACGAGGTGGTTAAAGGGGTGTTACCTGAATGGCGAGGTGGTGTGGGACAAATTGGTGGTCCTCAACAATCGAGTCCGAGGAGGGCTCCCAATGCCCGAGGCTTCCTGGGAAGAGGTAGATGAGGAGCAAGAGGTCGATTGAGCTTATGGTCAGGGAAGAACGAATGCACCATTGATCCTCGAAGAAATCATCCTGCATGAGAGCGCGTCTTCCTTGTCTCTGAATTCTTAGATCTGAGATCCGGCAACCTAGGTCAGGAGGTACAGGGGTGAGAAAGTTCCAGGACGAGCACAGAAGCTCCTGTTATCAGGGGCATAGACCGGTAACAAAAGGCAGGCTGATAAAGATATACGAAGGGATGCGTAATTACTGCACAGACGGTTGATGCCTCTACCGTCTCCAACATTGGGACATTACAGCTCGTCGAAGAAACCGTTATCTGTATCCCTCGTCTGCTCGCGCCTGCCGAGGTCGCCCATGCCCCTGTCTTCCTTCTTCTTCTTTTTCTTCCTGACCTTCTCGTCCATTTCCTCGTCCGTACTGTCCGGCTGCGCACCATCCACTGCTAGTTTTCCTTCCTCAGTCGTCTGACCGCCGCAGACTGCGTCCGATTCACTTCCCTCCTTTCCACTTGCTCCTTCGCCTTCGCCTTCACTGTCTTCAAACAGATCTCCCACGTCCGTAAGCTTCATGCAGTCGTCATGGCTGACGCTGCCTAGCCATTTCCCCCGTCGGTCGAGTCTCATCCGCTCTATCGGGTACTCTTCATGTGTCGCAATCACGCCAACTGTACTCGATGAACACACGCCCAAAGTAGAAAGGGACGTTACGAATTACGAAATTTGTGCGGCAAAATCTGCATGACACGAATCATGCCGTCTTCGGAGCCTGACGCTATTACATCCGGTGTCAGACCAGCTAGCGCGTCGATCGATGCTGGATGTCCTGGTATCCGGTCGACACCTTTGATCGATCAGTCGATATGGCCAGATTAGTGTAGCCCCGAGAACTGACAGTCACCCCACCCTTTCTTGCGGTCCCAAATCGACAAGATTCCTAAGCCAGATCCAACGATGCATTTCGATTCGCCCTTGATCGGAATTATTGACAGTAATTCGTCCTCCTGATCGTCGGATACGGCGAGAGGGGAGGATTTGCTGGATCGGATGTCGATAACAGACAAATGACCGTCACCTCTACCAGTCACAAGGCGCTCAGCATGTTGGGCGGTATCCCTTTCAACGCTACTTACGAGGTGCTTACGAGTTGTCGTTCGTCATCAAAGTATGCGAAGTCGGAGATGTAGTCGAAGTGATGTGCATATGTACACAGAGAGTCTGGTTGTCGAGGATCCCAAAGCTGTAAAAGATGCGTCAAAACGATCTGATCAGATTTCAAAGCGCACTGCACCTTGATGACCCCATCATCGTCTCCAGTGGCTACTAACCTCGGATTGATACCGAGCACACGGTTGATGGGTACTCTGCGAATCGGTGTGAGTAGCATTGTCCGAATTACTGGATCCGAAGCTCGATCGCTCACTCATGTGCCGTGACTCGCTCGGACTGAATGGATCCTCTCGAAGTCTCCAGCTGGCTGAGGCCGTATCAGGAATTTAATGCACCGCGGCCAGCCGGAGCCCAAGACTAAAGGGCAATGCACTGACAATAATCCCCCACCTTTCCCTCCGATCCATAACGAGTCCCCATCTTCCTCGACGCTCAAGCACCTCGCCGTTCGCCTAGAGGGCCGGACAGTCCAAGCGCTTGAAGATTCTCCATTGTCATCATCATATCGCCATGCTTCCACTTCCCCGGTCAAGAGTGAAGCGTAGATGATGGGTTGAGAGGGGTCAAACGCTACATCGAATGGCTGCAAAATGACCGGAGTCTTTTATCAGACGAGACCGAATCAAACAGCAACCTGCCCACCTGATTCTTCAGTGCGATATCCGGCATATCTACGCCTCGTATTTACAAATTCGATTTCCTGAGAAGATGGGAGAGTAAAGCCAGAGAGTCGATTTCAAACAGAAACTCTGTTTCCGAATTCCGTGCCAATGTGGACGTCGCTGGATTCAAATGACGCTGTATCCTTCAAGTGTGGACGTCTCGAAGAGGTACACTTCAATATGAACGTCAAAGATGACGAGCATGCCAGGTAAGACAATATCTTGCGGCATTCATTAGGCTCGAGCTGATCGCCGAATCGGATCATCGAAGAGCACATGACGCAAAGCGAGCCCAGCAGATCTCCATCGTGAGAGCAAGTTTAGCTAAAGATCAATTTAGCACCATCTCTGGATTCGGGACCGTTCAAGGATGATTCTAGTCCGGATATAACTCATGTCCCCGGAGATCACATGATCGACTGAGCCCTCCGAACATTTCGCCAGTCCAACCGGTGCTATCAAGCATCTCGACGACCGCGAAACTAAGAGGTCCGAGACCAGCTCCTTCCAAGACGCTTCAACGATGACTCCCCTTTCCCGAATCCGTTTTTACTCCGACAGACTCGAGGACACCCGGATCTCTCTTCCAGCCAGACACTCATGGTGAGGTTCTGATACGCCTACTATTCGTTATCTGTCGTGCCAATCCGCGAAGGCCACATCGACAAGCATTCACCGCTATTCTCGCGCCGCTCTACGTCATTTATGCTGGAAGCCGGACTACCTCACCTGACCAACCATCACGACAGCATAGTGGACCTTCGAGTAGCTATCCGGCCAACAAGGCTGGTCTTTGGGCGGAGGAGCAGACCTTTTGGGCATTTACAGCCCTGATAAGAGACTTTGAAGGAGTGATTCCCAGCGATATTGCCAATCATGGTGACGGAGAGACCCTGCCATGGGCACTGGAGCGTCTTGCCAGACGAGTAAACTGGGCGGACCAACACTTGTCAACCTTCTCCAGAGACCGCAATCTCGACCTGGCTTCTCCCTTATACGCCTACCGATGGATTTCTCACCTGTTCGCCCTAGACATTCCTGGTAGCGGTCTTCTACGCGTATGGGACTTTGTCCTTGCAGAGGATCTCGACGGAATTGACCCATCCACGGATAAGCCTCCTTGTCGATATCAGTGCCGCGATGGTCCTGGCGATTAAAGGTCTCCTGCTATTGCTCCAACGCACGTCGTCGCATCGAGTCCGTAGCCAGGTCGATCACAAGCAGGGTGGCCTTTGGGGCGATGCCAGTGATGCTAACGAGGAGGACGGGCAGTCGTCTGTCGACGTCGATCAATTCAGAGAGGGTCTCCAGATGCTTGGGAAAGAAAGACCCGTGGCAGCTTGTTGGGGGCGTCGACACTGTTTTGCAAGTCGCTTTCATGGTACGACAAGCCTGTATTGCAGCGGGTCTCAGCGGGGAGATCCAGATGCTCCCATCAAATCCTATTCAAGGCACTTCATCGAACGTGACGGAAGCAGCACAGGAGCGAAAAGAGTACCGAACCCCTCTTCCAAACGCCCATCAGCTCCGAAGTCGACCGGTAGTAAGCAGAACGTGCCGCGGTCGCCACGGTCGTCAATCCCTGCAGAGTGTCCCCAGGGAGTCTCAGGCAATCGGTCTCGTCAATATATTGAAGCGGATCGTCCAAGTGATCTCCAATCGCGACGTGAAAATCCTTAGAAGGTATTAAGACTGAATCTTGTGAGCGAGGGCAGAATGCCGCGAATGATACAGTGAGCGGATAAGGATTTTCAAGCTAGAGGTACGGCTCAGTGATGATACCATCATGTTTGATGGTCATATCCGCCTGCCTTCAACGAGGACGACTTGTACAGCGGTGTCACTTCAGATTGTTCGTCCTCGATTATACGAGCCCCGGCAAGAAAGAATCCGTGCCTGAGACTGTTCCATCGATCCAAACGTCCCTATCCTTCTCACTTTCCGCCAGGAATCTCATGTCCAAAGGCATTCCTACACCTCAGATTGCTCATCTGACCCAAGAGGATTATGATCATGTTTACGAGCCAGCAGGTGAGGCTAACTAGATTTGCTGCGGTCGAGATCAGCAAGTCGCATAACCTGATCCCAATCACTTCGTAGAGGATTCTTTCGTTCTCCTCGATGCTCTAGAGATTGACGTGACCTACTTACGAGGACGCAATCCCATATTGGCCGCCGAGATCGGGTAAGTCATGATCATGGCTCCGGTTGCAAGGTAGCTCACTGATGAACGCCAGATCTGGTTCAGGCATCGTCTCCGTCTTCCTGACAACCCTCTTGGGATCAACTGGAGCCCGTACGTCTTCTCCCAAGGCACTCTGTTCCCTCTCATTCTTTCACAGTGATATTATCGACCGATATCAATCATCGTGCATGCTCGGTAACGCTCCGAACTGGTCGAGCCAACGGAGTAAGCGATTGCAACAGTCATTAAACAACACAGCCTGATTTCGACCGCGCAGGTGCTCCTCGATCCAATATGGTGCGACCTGCTGTCCCCTTTGTCCCGACGTGTCCAAGGATCCATCGATTTGCTGGTCTTCAACCCGCCTTATGTACCGACCAATGATCAGGAGTAGGTCTCAATTGCTTGGCGTGAAAGTCACAAGCTAAAGCTCGATGTCCAAAGATCGACCACTGGTCAGGCTGCGCGGGGCATCGGGGGTAGCTGGGCAGGGGGAGATCGGGGAATGGAGGTGACCAGCAATGTCCTCGAGCAGGTGCCAGTGAGCTAATCTT
>JAABUL010001631.1_pt1 | contig 41180 bp, 38 predicted proteins | sample 5559151 | NCBI WGS metagenome assembly JAABUL01 (sample SAMN10711876, study PRJNA513368) | rock metagenome | isolation source: Antarctica rocks | place: Antarctica: Victoria Land, Pudding Butte sud | reverse complement strand
TTTTCAAAAACACGCGGGGGGTTGGGGTGGGGGGGGGTGGGGGGGGGGGGGAAGTTGCGGGAATCCGTCCGTGTGTTTGCCGATTTTACTGTAGCGGGGATTATGCAGGGGTTGGCTTTGTGGGGGAATGTGTACTGAGATTTTGGGGGGTGGGGGGCAGTGGGGGAGAGAGGTATTGTAGGGGGAGGAGGGGGAGTCAGGCTGATGGAACTGTCTTTTTTTTTTGTATTGGTGGTTTCGGGTGATTTTTCCGGGGAAAGGGGGGGTGTGTGGGAGAGGGATGGGAGCGGGTGTTGTATGTATGTAGAAGCTTGGAAAGGTGGGAGATGGTTGGGGAGAGAGATTCTGGGATGTTATTGATGGGTTGGTTGATTTTGGTAGAGGGGGGGGTGTTTGGGGTTGGGGTGGGTTTCAAAAGAGAGAGGGTTTGTGGCTGGAAGTGGAGGTGGAAGATGGGAGACGATGTGGGATTTCTGGAGGGGATGCGGGCTGTGTATGTGGTATGGTGTTAGGAACTGCTGTGGAAAGCGATGCTGCAAAACTCCGCGCTGTGGGGAATGTGTTGAGGCTGGAGGGAAAATTGGGGGGGGGGGGGTTACTTTGGGGAGTTAGGGTAGTGGAGTCGCTGCGGTTGAGGGAGATGTGGCGGAGGATGGTGGAAGTGGATGTTGTGGAGATTGATAACTTGAAGATCGGTATTGTGAAAGTTGATCGTTTTTAGACAAGTGCTTTAGAGGAATGTGCCTGAAATATCTAGGCTGTGTGGTACGACCAAAGTCTTGACGTGTTGTACAAAACGCTCTCATCAAATCTCTCCTAAGAGGGTCCATCCCAAGCTGCACTCCTTAACCGCAGACCATTTCTGCTTGCAAAACGTGATAGAAGGTCTTTTGATTCGCTCGGCGGGGGCAATTCCAGAACAGATGGCTTGATCGGAAGCGAACGGTAGAGAGATTGGGGCAATGGCAGGCTTTGACCGGCGCTTAGGAAAGGAGGGATGTGGACGACTATGGGGTGGAGTGTTGGGTGTTGTTGAGAGTTGAGACCATGCTGCAAATTTTGAAAACAACGACTTCCAGTTTTCGTGCCCCTGAATCCATCCACTACTCTCCCTTGACGTCTAACCTTCCAGCAAATTCCGATGAAACGTTGGGACGGGGATCTCTGGAAGCCTGATCGATCCTGTCGTGGAGTATTGGTCGTGCCGTAAATTGACAGCGTGTAGTCATTCAAAGGGTTTTGGGGATTATTAAGTTCCCCTTGGTAGATAGTCGTAAAGTAAGACTGGGCTTGTTTTCGAAACCTTCCAATCCTCTGGCTGGCCGATCCCAACATATGAACATATAACCGGAAGGCCGTTGGTATGTTCAATCTCTGGAAAGGTGATGCTAAGCCGTGCTTTCGTGGCAACTTCGACGAGTGCGCACGTAAGCGGCTTGAAGGCATCTGGCCCCTCAACGGTGCGGACACGATCCCAGTCCATGCATTCATACCAGCTAATATCGAGTGTCAAGGCCTGCAAACAAGGGCAGAGGCGATCGAAATACCGAATAGAGGTTGCGGTGCCTGTGCCTGCATTTTCCACGTTTAAAGTCCAGCAATCGAGGTATATGCGCTTGACCAAATGGAGATGACAGTTAGAGAGGCCTGTATTGTAATCGATGGTATCGTATGAAAAGACGTTCATGCCGTAGAATATAGGTAAAGCTTCCTCATATAGCTGACGGCACGTTCGTAGAATAGCACCTGTGTTATACACATTTTTAAAGGCACTTTTAGCCACTAACTTTTCGCCGTCGAAGTGATATGGTGATTTGAGCCGGTAAGGGTTGTGGACGACGTATTTAAGGATCTCTAATCGAATCTCGGTCGGGATGGAGAGAAGAGATGTACATGGTTTGCCAAGGGTCGCCATCTTTAGGTGTTTGAAGTTGCGGGACCCAACAAGCGTTCAGTAGCTGACAATGTGCTGTGAGTGAGCAAAGATGACGATGTGAGCTTAAGGCAGTAAACAGTATGTCTTTAGGTATTGGCCATTTGTTGATATTTGATGGTTATCTCCACTGCTATAGGTAGAAGAGCGATTCCGAAGCTGTTGTTGGAAGACGAAGGATTGATGCAGCTCAAGAATACCTGAGATGCAGTAAAATCTATTAGAAGACTTTCAAGACGTATTGATAGAATACTTGATCAGTGTTGATGAGATACTCAATCATTGTTGATGAAATATTTGACCAGTGCTGATAGAACATGAGAAGTAACAAGCTCATTATATGGTGATTTGAAGTGAAGTAAGTTGGCATAGTTGATTAAGGATGAAAATGGAAAGAGGCTAACATCACCTTAACATTCCGTGACATGTCCTGCACACATATCTATAGGTAAAACTTTACACGCCTGAGTTCTTTATGCATTCCTTTCATCAGAAAAGCTAGGCTTACCATAAAGAAATTCAATCACCCGAGCTGGGTGAATGATCATGTAGAGCACAAGGGTATATCTCGAATGTCAAATACTCCTGAATCTGTGGTTACTTTGTGGCCGACTCACTGTTTCAACTTGATGCTTATCCTTACGAAAGACCTTGTGGGTTTTTGTTCAAGTAATGATACAATTACTTGACCTAATATAGAGAATAGGGACGTCTCCTTACCTGATCTAGTAGTGTAGCTTTTGGTTCAGATATATTCACGCCTAGCTTTTCTGAGTCTTCTTTCCTTGATGTAGCTCCTACTCACTCCTTAGCGCAATGACCAAGTTCAGCTGTGCACATACTCCAAGTCGAGCATGTCTAGGTTCTGGGATGCAGATATGTAGCTTCTAAGAAAGCGTGACCGCAGAGAGATGAAGTCATGGAAGAGCCATGCTCAAAGTCAACAGCGACACTATCTATGATTCACTATCCCAAGACTTGGGTAGTTTTTGGTGCGCTTCCTGGCCGGTAGTACCAAACCCAGCATTCGTCAGCGTCCTCGGTACTTTTCCGTTCATCCCATTGCCACTCATCCCGAGGGGCGATAGCCTCTCTTAGCTTCACAAAGGCATTGTAAGGTGCAATTGTGTCCTTGTAAAAGACGATGTTCAACCTTTCAGTCCTTTGGCTGACGAGCTTCATTTCTCGTGCTGTCCCTCCGTCTTCATGAAGCGGCATCTCGATGATCGCCACAATTTCCGGATCATGGTCTGCCACTCGCAAAGTAAAATCTTCTAGCTTAAAGCTACGTTCAGCAAAAGGATTGACGAAGTCTGACACAAATATATCTGGTTGTTCATCGAGATCTTCCTCAAACCAGTAATCGACTTCAATATGTTACAACATGTCGAGATATTCGTTCGGAAAGCCCGGCTTGTCGAGGTCGTTCGTCAGACTTGTATAGTGGAAATGGTTCTCCCGGTATAATTCGGGCAAGGCTTCGTTATATGTTTGACGACACGTACGTAGTATTTCGTGTTTTAGTGAAGCTTCATTTGGTCGATCTCAGATACTTTCGCCCTCCCTTTCATCGTCAGCGTACTGCGGGCATAACGGCTTCGAATGAACGAGAACAATTCGATATATCTAGATACGAAGTTCCAGCGGAATTTACTGAGAGCGGGCGATAGCTCGCAGCTTGTAAGTTTCATTGCGGCTCTCAACGTTGAGTCAACATGTAGTGATTGGATGATCGATATTTGATTTATCCTCTAAATGGTGATTGTAGCAAGGGAGATCTTCAATACGCTACTTCGCAGGACAATCGATGAATATCCTGTCCAAATAACAACTGGAAATCTTCATGAGATTCGTTAATCTTATATGCGGTTCGAGTGATAACTTTTGCTCAGGATTCAAGTGGCTATTTCTGTGCCTTGGCCAGCCGCCTGGCAAGGAGGAGTGCCACACAGAATGACGGTCAGCTGTTAACAGTGCTGGCACCGGTTCGGGAACAAACATGAACAGAATGACAAGAGTTCTCTGTGTGCATTTGATCGATGCCATAGCCGCTACATTTGCTAGTATAGGATGAAAGTGACAGCAAATTGTTTGTGAGAAGTCGGCAAGCGGTTGATAAAAAAGCATGACCCTCAAACGGACGGTTGTTGATCTTGCGAATTAGTAGATATCTTGCATTTGGGATATCAGGGAAAAGAAAAAAACACGGGCAGAAGGTCTACACTGCTGATAGAACGAGTGTGCAAGATGTCGTGTGGAACGGGTCCTTTTCCATCTTCTCCCGGTCTTCGTTTTCTTCGTATGCCTCTTCTTGATCGTCGCTATGTCAACCAACGTCTGATCTGTTCAAAATAGTACGATGTGGCTGGAGGTAACAACGCAGAGTGGAAAGCTGTCCATAAATGCGAATTCGGGAGCACAGGGATCTGGGGGTAGCAAATTTAGATTTGCCATCATGTGTAGAACGCAGTGGAAAACCGGGGATGTTTTAGCAGAAGTTCGTTGATGAAAGCAAATCAGATAAGCTAGATCAGCTGTGGGTTTAAGCTACACGAAAGGGCCAACCTAGCTTGAGAGCTCCCAGGATCCGTGATGACATCTGAGCGACAATCTTTTCGTAGCTGGATATTTAGGTATCAATCGTACGCCTCACTTCGCTTCCTCCGACTTAGGCTTGTTCAATTAGACGTCTTCCAATCAGACTTCCTCAATTGTGACCTATTGCGCTTAGGTAGTCCCAAGCAAAATCTCAAGCTTTTCAGCATTTCCCGGTATAGGTCGCCATATCTGCCCTTTTCCGACCCCACGCGGGACTGTGATGATTTCGGGGTTCGGAGAGTAAGCGTTTACCTGGTCCACAACGCCAAAATTGTCTAGTACATTGGTAATGCCTTTGGTTGTATTGTTTTCTAGTGACCCAATCGTCCTCGGGCGCAACTGCAAGGGGTAGCTCTTTCAAAGCATCAACGCCTACGTCGTCCTCGCCCCACGCGACGATGATCAACTCCACCCCTTCTCCAAGTGTCGCGAGAGCTTCTGCAGTCTTGCTCTGACCTCGAGATTTCCCCTCGAAAAAGAGCCATTGGTCACAAAAGAAGCGTGCATGCCGCAGTGTGAACGTCTGAAGGGCTGCTCGATCGTGCGCGTAGTATCGGACGGAGCTTGCCGTGGGATCATCTAACTCCCCGGGTTGCGCTTCGCATTTGAGGTTGATCAAGTCGACATGATGGCAGGGAAAACCTTGCTCTTGGTAATTATCCTTAGGAGCCGCCCACTATAGTCATCCACGTGATCGCAAAATACGTTTTCACCGTAAAGAAGAGGCAATGCCTCATCATATATCTGACGGCAAGTACGCAAGAGGTTGTGCTCGAGATATGGCTCGAATTTATGCCGGAAGATATAAAGCCCTTGCGGGCGAATTGGTAGGGGTTGGATGAGGAGATATCGATATTTCTGAAGACAAATTTCCGTCGGAAGAGAACTAGTCTATTCCAGATCTTGATGTGAGAGTGACGTATAAGCAGTCTCGGGTGGAAAGAGCTGAACGCCTAAGCTGAGATCAGTACAGGTGAGCTTGCCTGAACACTCAGACAAGGCTCCATAGATTGCCTCACGATGACGACTCAAAAGCCGAGGGGTTGCAATCGGTGAAAGGACGTGTTGGTGAACTAATTTACCTCAGTTTCTTTAGCATGGGCTCTCATCACTGTTCAACTTTCGATGCAGGTGGCTTTCTAAGGATTTGATGCATAGGACAGGTTTTCCAGACACGTACACCTTTATTTTGCAATTCTACTAGCATTGTCAATAAAAGGCTACTTGCATCACGAGGAGAAGAGTTGATAGGACTGACAAGGCAAAGGACTGCAAGGCCCGCGCCTGGTGTCATTTAACCATCATTCCCGGCATAGCTCCAGGCATCTCGTACCCCCTTTCGCCATCCCTGTTCCTCCGCCTCAAACGTTCCAGCCCGCTCGTTCTTTCTCTCTCCCTCAACTCTCTCTCTCCCCTCATCTCCTCCTCGAGTTCTCTCCTAGCTTCTTCCTTGAGATCACGGGTACCTTCGTTGCCTAGAACATCATCGTCATTTGCAGGCGGTCCTCTTGTGTTCTTCTTCCGCGGCCAGAGACTCGGCAGTACTACCTGCTGTACTCTTGGCTCTACACACCGCTCGTCGATCCAGGCATGCAGCCTACTCTCGACTAGCTGCGCGACCTTGGGTATGTCTTGCAGACGAGAACGGGAGCCAACGAGAGAGCGCACGCTGAGATCCAGGCGGTAGTCGGGAAGAAAACAAAAAGCAAGTGTAGTCGGTGTCGTGGAAGGGGGCTGCTGCGGTGGTGATGCCGAAGTCGCAGAAGTGGTGGAACTTGATGGTTTAGAAGAAGACGGAAGAAAGGAGATAGAGAGGGTGCCCGAAAACCGGACTATAGACACTGCAAGGGCTACCGGTAGAATAGCAGTGAGTGGCTTAGGATAATTTAGAATTATCTTAGTTTCGATACCCAAAGTAATGAAGTCACTGAGATCTACATCCATGCGTGCCTGCAGCCGCCCACCATCTGGGCCATTAGCATCATCTTCTACCGGATGTACACGACAGTTGCTGAAGATGGGGAAATCTTCTCCCAGGCTTATCTCAGTTACCTTTATGCTCGATAGGAAATCTGGCTTGTGGGATCCATTTAATACATTCGTAAGGGAGGTGAGAATCGCATCGTCGTCCTGAGCATCATTCCGAAATTGTGCTATCGCCTGCGCGATTAGGACATTGAACCAGTCTACGGATTCAGGCTGGTGAGAGTTGACATTGTAGTACGTCTTGGAAAGGATCGTAGCCGTAGTAAGACGTGGAGGGTTCCGTAAGACATTGGACGAGGATCGTTTGCTCTTGAGCTTCTTCGGTGATAGGGAGGTCGAGTTGATGGAGATTGAACGTCTGTGATCGAGAGCGCGATTTCGGCGGGCGAGGGCACGGTTAGCGGCGGTGGTTTCTGAGGAGGGGGCTTCGCCGAAGATGAAGAATTTGATGAAGGCGCCAATAAGTATCACGACCGATAGCTGGCCGAGAAGAAACCCCTCGGTGAAGGACAGCCTAGTAATAATTCAGTACAATCTAAGGTTTAGTTCTGGCAGCCAACCTTACGAGGACTGTGGTGGGGAAACTTGAGGTGGTGCATCTGTAATTGTAGCATTAGCCATAGCAAGAGGATGAAGCAGAACCAGTTACCAACTTTGAAGCGTTGTCATGCTATTGAAGTCTTAAGCACATGTGGACACAAGGGTCCTCATGTTTGGGCGGTTTGTGAGTCCGCAGAGCCAAATTTGACGTCAAGCGTGTTGCCCTGCAGGGCTTCGTAGGGCTGACAGGCCGGTAGAGCATTCTCCTCGAACCCAGATTCCGAGCGCCTAATCCTTCTTTCAATTTGACTTGATGACATGTAAAATGTGGATGGTATTTCTGATCGCAATGAAACCTGAGGTCCTCTATTTCCTTCCAGACTTGCGACTTGATATCCATTATATACATATGAAATAATAATTCAGCGACTCTGATCGCACAATCTCAAGCGAACCATCTACCCAGATGCATTTAATCAAGCCAGATGTCGAGAGATAGCCATCCAGCAGCTCTATCCATCACCTTTGGGCGTCGTACAAAACGCCGAATTCCGCCTCTCATCCACTCTCCACTTTCGAAATAAAAAACTCCAGCATTCCTTGTCGCCAAATATATCTAGCTCTACTAAGCCTTAAATGAATCCCTCGCGCTTTGGCTGCTGGCACTCATGGGTGGGTTTGTTGTTGGAAGACCACCAGTCTTCGGCTTGGATGATTGCTTGACCTTCGCCAACGCATACACAATACCGCTAACGAAGCCAACACCGATGGCGGATACACTAGGAAGCGTGACCGGAGCATCGAAAAAGATAAGCCCACTCAATGCAATGGGTAGCTTGTTCAGAGCGCCGACCATCGAGTACGTCGTCGAGGAAGTCACACGCACGCACCAAGCTGACGTGTAGGAGATGAAAACCGAAGAGAGTCCGGAAAAGACCATGGCCATGATAAGGTTGTTACGCTGTTCAATTGGGAAGTTCTTGCCGACGTTCTCGGAGGACCAATCCTCAATGAAGACGGACCCAAGGAGGAGAATGGGGATGGACAGGACATTGTTGTAGAACATAGCTAAGACATGAACATTAGCTACAGACTGTGCCACAGTGTTCAAGGTACTCACTGTCAAAGTCCTTGAAGTTGGTCAGTTTAATTCTCTTCCGCATGCCTAGAACATAGGCCGCACTGCAAACGCAGTTGACCATCATCCACATGTAGCCTGCATTGAGCGTAGAAACCTTGGCCGATGCTTCCGTTTCTGAATGACCGTAATTTTGCAGGGCATGCTGGATATCTGCCCAAGCTGCAATTACAGAGCTGAGGACCATCAATCCGAAGGAAAACAGAGCCATTCCTGTAACGGAGCCGCCAAACCATAGCACCTCACCGTACGCGATCAAGATAATTGTCAAGTTCTTGAAGATGGTATACACGGGAATTGACAGAAATTGGAGAGCCTTGGTGCTCGTGTATATCATGCCAATGAGTAGTAACGATACAGGGAACCCTGCAGTAGGCATTAGTCACATAGATCCGAGGATGAGGTCAGAAGCGGCTCACATTTCCTAGCTTCCTCCGTGTTAAAATCTCTGTATGTGATGACCCCCACCGATTTGCAGGTCTGAATCGCAATCACACACACAACGGACTGTCTCTACATCAGTACCGTATCATCCAAGCGTTCTGCACTTGGTGAACACACCTGCACGCAGAGAAGGAAGAAGTTCAGATTGAAACCAAATCCTGATAGGACGAATTTGTTTGTGACTGTCATCAGTATCGAGGAAGCGCAATAGCTGAGGATCGGTAATACGGGGTTGTTGGCAACAGCTGCCAGAGGAGCGGCTGCTTGGGGAACGTGGCGCGGTGAGCTCGGGGAGTCATATGGCTTTCCATTGCGCTCATTCATATCGATCGTGAAATCATCTCGTTTCTTGTCGTCGGCCATTGTGGGGTACAACGAAAGGAGGAGTACGTTGGGGTTAGGCAAGTCGGCGGAAGGAGAAGCTCGGGGGTAGGGGAAGAGGGCAGTCAGGAGCAAGAGACGGCGCGAAGATAGTTTCAAGATCAACGACTGCTGAGGGAGTGCTTTAGCCTAGGACTTGAGGCGTGGTTGGCTTTGATCGTTGAAATTGTTGGTGGACAGATTTCCTATCACTTTTATTAATCTCCAGCCAAGCCACGGTCAGCGAAGAAAAATCGCCTAAAATAAAACCGTGCTAAAATACGGATACGGTACGCAGGGATCTCTAAATGGGATCCACTATGCCTTATGACCTTAACATCCCACACTACCTTTCCTGCAACCTGTGTCTAATTTACATGCCTCCAATTCAAGATATGCTTCCATTGTCCTCTGTTCCATTACCAAGTTCTACCACCAGCCCGTCCTAAATTCCACATTCCCCCTATCAGGCCCCGAAATGCCCACTCTCCACCCCACAGTCACATCTATCCTCGACAACTCTCACCCAGCAGCTTCCTCAGATGACGAAGATGCTCTTCTTGATTCGCTTGACAACGATCCTGCTCTCTCTCAATTTCGTGAGCAGCGTCTCCAGCAACTCCACTCCGAATTCTCACGTGCGAAACACATGCGGAAGCAGGAGTATGGAACTTACACTACAATCGTAGAAGAGAAGGCATTGATGGATCTGACAACATCGGTAAAGTGGTGCGTGGTACATTTCTTCAAACCAGATTTCGCGCGTTGCGGGGTTATGGATGAACATCTGGAGGTGTGTTTTAGTCCATGGTTACCCCATACATAGTCGCTTGAAAGCTGACTATGAGGGAGGAACAAGGCGTTAGCCCCTAAACACTTTGATACGCGGTTTCTGAGAATAAACGTCGAAAACGCGCCCTTCCTGGTGACAAGGCTCAAGATCCAAGTTCTACCGTGTGTTCTTGCCTTCATCAATGGCGTTAGTACAGATCGCATTGTAGGCTTTGAGGGCTTGGGGTACAGCGAAGATACATTTACGATCAAGGAACTGGAAACGAGGCTGCTGGCGGCAGGGGTACTGACGAGGGCGAAGACCATAGGGAATGAGGAAATTGCAAGAGCGAGAAGAAAACAGGAGGATGAGGATGGAGGCGATGATGATGACTGGGATTAGTGTGAAAAACTAATACTGTCCCGAATACCCAACATTGCCAGCTTCTGGGCAGGTAGCCTACAAGCAGTCCAGAGTGGAATGAATCTCTCAAGCATATCGATTGTGACCACCTATTCCTGCAGTTTGGCACGTTACGTTGCTACGGATATTTTGTACTGAGACTCACTGTTTATGCCGGTAGATTACGATACTCTGTTGTTATCTGACCGTCGTTGAAAGGGTGCAGTCTGCGAATATCGTATGGATTGAGAATTGTCAAACCCCGTGTAGGAGGACGTAGCCAGCTAGATAGGGGTGCTGACTCTTCGGGGGTGCAGTCATGGATGGCGACAAGGGATAAGACGAGCTTTACCTCCGTACGTCGTAGGCAAATGGGAAGTAATTAATACAATAATAACTTCAGCATGTTATAACCAATTGAATTTATGATTGGTAATGATCTCAGATTGCAGGTTGAAGGTCGTACTTGACCAAAACGTGCAAATATCCAAAAGGAGTTCTCATGTCCATCAACTGCACTCTACCAGGTTTTGACCGCATTCAAAGACATGTCTAAACTTCAACATTATGCCTCGTGGAGCTGAGTACGTCGATGGTCCCCCTGCATCAGATACCGCCATCGAGGCGGGCGAGAACAAAATGGCTGGAGCACCTCAAGAACTCAGACGTGAGTCTTCCCCAAAAGTTACGAGCAAATCAAACCTGCTACATCAGTATTTCTGACACCAGTAGTAGAAACCATCATCTTCTGGAGTCGATCGCTCGCTCGCACAAAGCTGCTCCGTTGCCCGAGGGAATCAGCGAGATGAAGGACGGTCCAGCGAGCGGTGACAGCTGGAGGGGAATCGATCATTCACCTTGAAGGCGATGTAATCCAGGCAGGAAGCCTGTACCTGGCCATGCAATTGGTCACGATGATTGAGAAAGCGAAGATCACCTGAGCATATGATCTATGTCAGTGGCGATACAGCTGCCCAAAATAGATATCAAGAAGGCAAAGTGTTGAGTGTATCTACTCGTACGGAGGTAGGTACTCGTAGATCTTCCAGATCGACCGTTGCCCCCGATACCTGCTCGTACATAGTCTACAGAGGCGATTAAAAGCACCTGACCAATGACTGTGCTGATAGTGATCTGAAACGCTTTGTGAGTAAGCAGCCTCCTACCGCTATATCACGTGTAGCCTTTGTGTGTGTGTTTAATTTAAAACTGGCGCTTTCCTAACTTGGCAGACGCGAAACTCCTTTCCTTGTCCGCCATATCTCACCCGTACCACGTTCTAACGCCCGTTGCGACGACTACCTCACAAATTTGTTTATGTGACTTTCAATGGACGAGAAGATGCAAACATGAATGTTAACTTCGCTCCGTGACTACAACTCCAGCGCAACCGCCATGGCACCTTCGTAAGTTGCAATCCCCCGTCAACATTCCTTTGTCCGTAGGCATTGGCTTACCGCCTTTTAGCACTGGCAGCATCGGGTCGGCATGGCGTTCCTTCTGGCATACCATGACCTCGTACGACCGCCATGCCTCGCACGACTCTCCGTATCGAACTGGTCAGCACATGCCTTTGAATCAAAGCCGTCATGCTCCCCTCACCTCCATCGCAACCAGTGCAGTGGACTCACGAGCAGATCTCGATCAAGCCTACGGCGATGATAACAACGGACGCTTTACGCCCGGCCTTGATGGCAGTGCCGCTGCTCTTCAATCTCCTACATCTCCATACTCACCAGGCATGAGATCAAGCTTAGCTTTACGCAAAAGCCAATCCCACGACAACAACCCTTTCGAAAACATCACCCCTGGGGAGATACAGATGCAAAGCTTTCAAGAAGGCCTGCCCCCTCCTCCGCCCGTCTCTCACTCGTGGAAAAGAATTGACCGATGGGCTGAGGACAAGTACGAAGAACTGTATGACCAACTCTCCGAAGGGTGTACCCAGAATGATGTCAACGAGCTGGAACACGAGATTGATTGCTCATTGCCCCTGGATGTTCGTGAGTCTCTGCAGATCCACGACGGACAAGAACGGGGTGGTAGGCCGACTGGTATCATCTTTGGCTGCATGCTGCTCGATTGCGAGGAAATAGTTCAGGAGTGGAAAAATTGGAGGGTGGTCAATGAAGAGTATCTCACCGCGCCTGCAAATCACCGGACCCAATTTCCTCCGAAAGCATTCGGCGGATCCTCATCCTCTGCGGCACAATTCTCACAAACCACCGCCAATCCCCTATGGAGACAAGAGCTTCTGGACAAACAAGATTCGCAACCTCCTAGGGCTGTACAAAAGGCTTATGCTCACCCCGGCTGGATTCCTCTCGCTCGTGACTGGGGTGGAAACAACGTTGCTGTTGATCTTGCGCCAGGGCCGGTTGGAAAGTGGGGACAAATCATCCTTTTCGGACGTGACTACGACTGTAAATATGTTATTGCACGCTCTTGGGCAGCATTTCTAGCTATGGTCGCAGACGATATGAGCAGTGAGAAAGTCTTCGTTGATGAAGAAACCCAAGAGTTGAAGCTTCGAGAGTTTAAGCAGGCAACGGTTGAGCCCGCTTATCTTGACATCCTACGCTGGAGAATGGATCAGAAGTACGGCCGGAAGGGTCCTAGAAGAAGGCCCGGCAGTGCGCATGGTCCAAACGGCAATGGCGGTTCTCCCAGAGGGTCTCCTTATGGCAGTCCAACAGACGAAAGGGGCCGCTCACCACATCGATTTCCTAACCGTGGTCCTCATACTTCGAGCCCACGCGGCAACATGGCAAAGCCAAGCCCTTTGGCGCAAGTCACTGAGGAGAGTAACTCCGTCACAAAACCGAGCGTTGCTGGCGGTGACGTAAACAGAGACCCGACCGCGACGGAGACAGCAGCAAGTGAGCGAGATGGGACATTAGTTGAGGTCGGGAGTCCTACTAGTAATGACGAGGGCAAGGGAGTGATAAGTCCCCTGGGTACGGTCATGAAACCAGCTGTACTACATGACGGAACAAATAAAGAGAAGGATAAGCAGGCACGGCCTTTGGTGACGGGACTTGGGGTGGATGGCATTGAGGAGCTCAAGAGCGTGGACATCTGACGTGCCAAGTGACTGCTAATTCTACTCGACAGGCTGGGAATAAGCACTTCTCAATCCAAGTCTAATAAGTTGGTCACTTTGCTCCAAGCTCATTCAAATACAGCAATATTTTCTTGCCACAACAAGCGCCTCTATATGAGCAAGTTAACCATATATCAACTTATGCGGCAGCACCATGGTGCTTTCACCAAAAAGGCGCTATGTTTGCGAGCAACAAGTGCAAGGGAAATGGAGTTCACTCTACAGCATGCCTGTGCCTTCCATGTCTCTCTTCTGTATTTCTAGAAAGACACAAGTGTTTACCCGAGCGGATGATACACTTTTGAGCTTTGCGTGCTTGGTGCTCAAATGGCGAGCCACTGGGCATGTTTTGTTTGCGGGCTTTGTGGTTTGTGTGGTAGCATAGGATGTAACAACCGAATGAAATATCAAAGTGGCGATCTAGGGATCTGAGTTAACTGGTTCATATGATGGCTACAATTGGCGAAGTGTGCTAATCATGATGAGCTCTTACGGGCACGAGTAAACTGTCTTGTTCCCTACTTTCGGCATCCTGCAGATTCACCAGTCAGTAGGGCCTAAGACGCTTCGTCGGCTGTTGGAGATGACATCGCCGTTCTAAACATGCTGACGGGAAGGGAACCAGGGACCGAGATACAATGAGGGATGGTGTTGGCTGCGTGGTGAGTGCATGTTCGGAACCTCGTTCTTACACTCCATCACAAAGTACGTTTTACTCGTGTTGGCTACTACTAAGCCGGAGAGTATATATTCAGCATGCAGAACGCAAGGCGTGTGTGTTGCTATTAAGGTGGGAAGAGGGTGAGTTTGTTTGTTTGTTTGTTTATTTAGATGATGGTTTTTGTCTGTGGTTCGGTTTGGGGGGGTTTTTTTTTTTTTAAAGGGAGTTTTGATGTGGCTTTTGGTAGTTAGTGGATGGGGTTGAGTTGACAATCTACGCTCTGGGTAATTCTGTCAAGTATTATTATTATCTATATTGTTACTATGTATGCCTGACTCTACCGTCGCGGTTCCAACGCAGTTCAAGGACGGTCAGACCTCAATCTTTTTTTATGAGTTTATGAGTTTATCCTCTATACAGCGTTGCATTATGATATTATGAGAAACATGGAGGAGTAAGGTGGGCAGCCAGGAAGGTGATTTTCGGTATGTCAGGGAATCCTACGATTTGCACCGAGGACTGCCTTTTTACTCTGGAAAGACTGCGTAGCCGGGCTTTAGCAGAGCTTGTGGGCTATGTTAGTCTAGGTGGGTAAAGAGTCTTTCTTGGCTGATATCTACGGTTGGGTTGAACCTAAGCCCCATTGACCAATACTGTCCCCACTATCTCCTGGATGCTCTTTCGTTGCCCTCAGGACCTCGCAGCGAGTGTGCAGAACCTATAGGAACGGGATTTTAGACCAGATCAAAACCCGAAAAAGCCTTGCCCCTTGCTTGTCTCGACTTGGTAGGGGGTGTTGCAGTTCACAAGAGGCCCTACTGCGCTTATTCTATGCAGGCGGACCCTACTATCCGGGTCCCTAACGTTGCGGAAATCAAGCAAAATGTTTCCCGAAGAAATGAATAATCTCCTGTGTCCCGGGGAGACCTTTCGCTTCTGCGGAGGTCTCGATTTTAACAACCACCATGGTCTTTGGTTTCGACATAGCGCCGGATTCTGGTGGTATTTGGGCACCGGGACACCTATAACCCAAGCCTCGGGCACTTGAAGTAGTATCGAACATGAGAATGAATATCACGAGAGGACTGGACTTGAGAAGACGGCGTGGACATGTACCATAGATGGTATGACTTTGAAGAAAACAGATGCTTAGACAATAGCTATCCTGGAACCAGCAGGTAGACAAAAAGGTTCATTACCACCAACAGAGATAGCTGTGTATTGAAAATACAGGAATCCTGCTTATCTTTCGCGAGATAGGTAGAAACCGGCGTTTTGAAGTTGGCTTTTTCCTGACAATAGGACTCCGCAATATCAAGTCAAGAATCTGCGTACTGAATGCTAGAGAATTTTCACATTTTCCACTTTGAGATCTTGCAGCAACGAGAAGTCCCGTTTGACGGGCATCGTGCATATTGTAATGGAATTTATGCGTGAACATATTTATACAAACACAACATGGTAACCAACACAATTCTTCGAGTTCATTTGCAGTGTTGTTTAGTTCATCTCGTTGAAGACCTCTTCGAATATATGCTTTCAGCTGTGTTGCTGGAGCGGGAGAAGGTCCTTCTGTAGTATATCTTCCACATCTTCAATATTTTGTTCCATCAACCTTATCTGGCTGACCAGTGCCTTGGAAACTTATCCTAATAATCTTCATTCTCCTGCGGATCGGGTCATATTCGTTGGAGACCTTGGCCCAACTTCTTCTGAAAGTTCGAAAGATTGTCCGCACCATTAAACAACATCTCTGGAACGGACCAAGTTCCATCCTAGACAAAGATGTCCTTCTCACCACGGGGCCCTCATGGGCTTCCACCTCCTCTTCCGCATGGCACCTCACCCCGCTACTACGGGTGGCTAATGACATTTTACCCGCAGCAGATGGTTGAATATGAGATGGGATGTGGTGGGCCTGATCCGAGGCATGTCTTGAGGCGGTCCTATCAGAATCATGTACTTCGTTGGGGATCCAATGGTCCAGCAGAAGTTAGGATCATGACCGATATCCTGCTCGATCGTGCGGAAGTGCTCATGGGAGCAAGAACGGAGCAAGGCCCAGATGGAAACTCCTACTGGGTCGGGGCTCCAGGAAGACATGATGGACATCGACTCCTAGCACCGCATCGTGAGTAACACTGACATATCAATGATTGCCATCCACTAATCCATCATGAAGGACAACATGAACACCATCAAACACAACATTCTCGTCATCAACAACATGGTCGCCTCAATGGGTTTGAGCGCCAAGAGACCCGAGATACGCACCTCGTGCGAGACAGCTGGTGGGAGCAAGATGTACCTCATGAACACGGTATGTGGAGAGGTCATACCACTCATGAAATTTTTGGCCGTAGCGGAGGTTCCCCTTATCCTGGTCATCATCCTGGTCACGGCCGTGGAGCTGGTCACGGCTGTGGAGCTCATGGTTATGGAGGATACCATCAACAGGGTACACATCGACCAAACCATATAGAGAACCAGCATGGACCTTATGCAAGTAGGAATCGCCCAAGGCACAACGCAGGGAGTCGTTTCCAAGGAGGGTTCTCACATGGTCGCGAACAAGATTTAGCTGGTCTTTACGGAGGCCATCATGCGAGCTATCCCGCTGAGGAATACTTTGGAGAGTATTCTGACGATGAATACGAGTGATCCCCATGTCCTTACCGCCGAGACGATCATGGATGGCTGTGCTTATCAAGTTATTCTTAGGCCGCCAGCATCCAAACTCGTGAAAGGGGAAAATTACCAGAACATGATGCAGGATAAACCTGTGTATCGGGGATTACGAAGCCGCAATGGGAGACAAACATGCCAAAAGAAGGGATAACACAAAGACGTAGCTTGGGAAAATGTAAGATTGGAACAAGAAATTGCGCGTTTCTAAATTATTCTTGAACTTAGATTAACAGATTCCATTAGAAGAGAAGAGTTAGTGATAGACAGAGAAAAGCGAATGACTTTAGTTGCAATGATTCTCCGCTGCATGTTAGATTTTAAAGTATCAAATTCGAGACCTAACTCGTGGTGGGCTTTGGACTCCTAGAGTCATTCTTAGTAGTATCTTGCATAGCAGTGCTAGTGTCTATAGATTCTTTGTCTTTGATACATCTCGTACAATTAGTCTTAATCCTGAAAAAGAGCGCTGAAGTCCTATTGATGGAGATGGGGAAGTATCTAGTGTTCGGATCCTGAGGTTGAAGGTTATGTCGGAATGCCACGGACCAATTCCAGGGCTAGCCCTATGATACCCCATGTCTTGGTCAACCTGCACATCAAGCACTACCAAAATGATACTCTCTACGACTACATAGCCCCGAGGAAGGCTCCACTGGTGATTCGCAATCTATATTTCGGCTTTGGTGTCTGCATTCCACAGGTAGCAAACAATACTCTACAGTGGGCCTTGACAGCCCACAGGCTTTGATTGCTTGGCCCCAGGATTCTAATGACAGCTCGCCCTTTGGACCGATTGCTCCTTTGACTACTTGAAGTGACTGTTCACCTCCAACAGCCTTTGACCGTTCTCATAACTTAAGCTCGTCCAATTCTCGCGCTGAACACACTCTTCAGCAGGAAAGCCCAGCCCTTTCACTAATAATACAGTATATATTCTATGTGCCCTGGTTCTCGTCTTCTTAGCGACATCAAGGGCATTCCACACATGAAACATACAGGGTTGAACAGCCGTCACCTCACGCAGCATATTCCTGTCATTAGCACAGTCTCGGTTCACTGTGGGAGCTTCCACTCTCGCAGGACCTCATAGCGGTGATGCTTCATTTACATTAGGGAATTCGACAATACGTTCTGTCTTCTCTGGATCAATGAAACCTCTTACTAGTTCCCAAGTCTCCTATTAGTCTCCATGGTCTTCGAGCTTTTACATGCTAAGGAGCTGCTTTAACTGAGGGGCCGCAAAGTGGAAGATTAGGTACCATATTTTAGGAAGAGATATTAGCATTACAGCGTCCTTGGATAATCTACTATATGGGTAAGCTACTGCGTTGAATATGCAAGCTTATGGACCCAGACCAACAATCGAACTCATCCATTGATCGTCAGCAGGTACTAGACCAGAAACCATCTCACTCAACATTTCGGAAACAACACAAGTAATTTCTGACTCAAATTTACTGCGAGTAGGATTCATCAACCAACATCTCGACATGAACATCCATGTTGACTGGTCTCTCAAACACACTGTTCCAATAGTTTCATTGACTTATATATATACCTCGAGACTTTTTCAATCTCTGTTCCGTTCATTTCTCAAAGACGCATCAGCTATTCAGGCATTCGTACTTCAGTAATACTAATCGAATCTGTTCAGTATCTGTTCTGCTGTGTCTGCTCCATCGTACTAAGAAAAGCAAAAGTCACCCCGACCCTTTATCAGCTTCGAGTATTATCTGTACCATCTTTTCATTCTCAAGAAGTACCGTTTGAACGATACAATGTGCCTCTTTGCAGTCTCCCAACCACGATCGCGCTCAAGAACAAGAGACGAGTGCCCGATACCCGTAGTGATCCTTCCACCACCAAGGCCCGTGTACATACTTCACAACGAACCTCCATCTCCGCATACGCAACGACCAGACGGACACTACAGGTGGTGCCCAACTCCCTGCCAAGGCTCTCACGGACCTCGAGCGCCAATGCCTCGCAACATCAGATTTGAGGACCGTTCAAGATTCCGAGGCGACACTAGACACCGTCGTATCGAAGAGTCCCGCGAGGCTGAGTGGAAGGGAATGCAGCAGCGGAATATACGGCGTCCAGAGCCGGCTTATCTAGGAGGCCGTCGCATGGTTAAGTTCAGGGATACTTTTGACATGGATCCTCGCTTTCGACGAGGCGATGATAGAACAGTATCCGAAGAAAGCTATTCTGCTCCTCGCCATCAACATCACCGGGAAGCTTCGCCTCATGATGGCTATTACCCGAACGACTCACCAAACGGCTATCCCGCCCATCCGCATCCGGGCCACCACGATCGCCTCCCCCCTGACTACTCCACCGAATGCTCAACAAACGGCTATCGTGGTCCCCCGCATCGATCCCCTCGTGAAACTTATCCCCCAGAGTATTCTTTGGAACCTGCAGACCATGCACACTTTGACTATCGCTAGGAATGGCTTCAAGCTAGGAATGACCATAAGCAAACGGGCGGGGCAGCCTGAATGGGAGATGGACGGAGATACGAGTCCGAGGCTATGGAATGGGGTTAAGCCTTTGCACGTCCGACCAGACTCGTTATGATAAGGATTTTGGAGAAGACCGTTTTGAGAAGTTAGCAGGATCAACGGGATGGGATTTGGGTTTTCCCCCAACGGGTCGCTGAGGAGGTGGCAATTAGATCCCACAATATAAACATCCCGATATCTAGGTAGCGTACCCTTCTTCTCCAAAACTTTACTTGCCCAGCATAATTTCTGAGCTCATTCCCCCCATCCCCAAAATCCACTATCGCCTCACCATCAGTATCAAAAGTTCTACAATCGACCAGCTAACCAGCTAGCCACATACCGATAGCTCCCGATGGAGGAGGTGAAGATCTATCTTATAGAGGATGTAGTGTTATAGCAACACATAGAAATGAAGGGGTTTCCGCGATACACACACACTGAGCGCGCTGAAAGTGTTTTTGAACGTTGGGTAGTATAAACATGTTGAACCCAACACCAGTCAGACCACTTCTCTGGGCCTCCCTTTTCATGGTTCCTACCCTGATCTCGCAGCACTCGGTCTTCCCTCCCCACGATATCCCTTGACATACTCCAAGGTTTTGATTGAGTCAAAAATATCGCACAAATACACCGCGCAGGTTTGCTATGATTTGCGGTAGATCTATCTTGGTGGAAGTCGCTTTTCGACATCTACAACAGTGCAGGTACGGAGTAAGGCAGTCACGTAGTGTAGCAGTGCGAAGTATCACTGGATACACGCCGAGTCTGCGATGAACAACCGCTGCATTCGATTCAGAGTAGAAGAAGACTACCGAACAATCTTGAGACTTGGTATTGAACCATCGCCAAGACCTATGTTGACGTTCGACGTAGGAGGTCCTTTGGGATTCTGTCGGACAGTAGTCGTGGGTTACAAAATCAAGACTAGTGTTCTACAAAATCCACTCAGGAACTCGACGAAGAGTTCAAGAATGGTAATATGCGGCAGCAAAACGTTGTTTTCGGAGGGCCAATGAACTCGGGAACGCTATTCCAATGGTATCCTACACCATTGTGGCTGGTCGGAACATTCAGTTGGAACCGTGTTGGCAAATGAATGATCTTCCCGGAAAATAATGATGACTTCCCATGGTACCAAAAGTCTCGAGAAATCTGGCCACTTACGAGGAGTTTGAATTTGAGCTCTATTACGTTCAGGATTAGACCTCCAATTCTCCTGGTTTGAATTCAATTGAGAACATATGGCGTATACTCAAATCTTGGGTCAATTTACATTGTTCCATGAGTGTTCAAGAGCTACGCAGAGCCATTGAACATGAGTCGCATCCTATTCAATGATGGAAGATCGATGAATATATCGGGGGAACGCATGTGGCCCTGACAAGGTCAAAGGCGGCGCAAAGGGTGAGGGTTGCTCAACGGGGAGCCGCATCGCGCCATGTATTGAGCGGAAAGGCTTATTGACGCAGTTCTAAATATGCCAGCAGACAAAACCGATGGGCTTTGCGAGGCATAGTAACCCTATTTTGGCCCAGCGCCCTAAGCAGGCCATGACTTTGTCACCTACCCTCAGTCATTTACATCCATGTACGCATCGCTATCGATATACGTATCAACTATTTCGACATATTGTCCTCCAGCGAGATCAAGCGGACAAGGATTAAAGCACAAGCTTGCTCGGATGGCGGTCTTCTCCGTCATAAAAGTCTAGCACTGCTTTCCGCTGACACTTCATCCTTCGAAAATTTTACATCACCTCAACAAATTGTATCTTTTGCCTCCAATCTGTCCTTGACTGCGTTCCGGTATCGCCTGTAAAAGTAGAACGTGAAGGCAAGCCCAGTGGAAGGGATCGTCAGTACAATCCAAATCCAGAAGCGAGACGCCTCCTGCAACCACGTATTGTTGTGTAGAAAGGCATGGACAGTAGAGCCTGGCAAAACCATTGACGACAATGGCTAGGCCAAACGAGGAGAATTGCTCACGGCGAATGAGGTTCCAGGCAGGAAGAACATGGTCAGGACTGCGATCTTGGAGGTCAAGGTGTCAGTGTGAGAGCATCTATGTTTGGAAACTACTCACGGTCTTCATTGAAAAGCCATCCTTCTTCATCCCCTCCGTCAGTTTGTTCGCCTGGACAGCAAGATTTCGCGAAATTTTGACCTCCTCTTGGGAAGCCTTCAAGATCTCTCGCATGGCAATGCTGTTTGCAACCATCCCTCGGTCGTTCGATAGTTGAATGCGATTGAAAAGCTTTTCTCCCCATCAGCAGAGCTCTCCTGCGCGGGGAGGTACAGCACTATGGCTTACCAAAGCTAGACTGTTCTGGACCTTCTTCTCAAGTTCTTGTTCGAGATCTCTGGCCGCCTTGATCTGTGATGCTACGTGGTGGAGTCCACTCTCAACTTTTTAGAAGGCAGCGGCTTGTCTTGTAGGTGCGCTTACCGTCATCTCTTGATGACGTCTGAAAATAATGACCAGCGTGTGGGAGACAGTAGCCAGTTCCGATGAATATCGATGGAGCTTGTAACGCTGGACCAGTAGACAAGGTGAATGAAGAAAGGATCCTCCCCCAAGGAACTACAGTGGGAATCGTTAAGTATAGCCTCAATACGGCTTTCTGGCTCTTGCACTATGTACCTTCAGCCACAGCTGACTTGCTTGTACGCGAACGGGCAAGATGTACCACCAAAAAGTTCCCAACCAGAAGCTGATTCGCAGAACCTGGTTCCCACAGCCCAGACCAGAGAGCAGGTAGAATCTTGACAATGCAAAAAGATGCAACGGTAGTGGAACATGTAATAACGGGTATGATATTTTTTAAAAAAAATTGGAAAACTTCACTGACTGGCAGCTTGAGTTGAGCATAAAAGAATTCATTCGGAATTTTGCATATTTGCATTTCTTTAAAATTATTTGAAACATAAGCAGTTTCATTTAAACAGCAGTCTAGACAATGATCTTGACAGCATATTACATCATTCTGGACAGTGATGATGTATGATTTTGCTATAAATAACAAGTGAGAAGATCGTCTAAAACGGCGTCGAGACCATTTCAAATCAAACGCGTTCTCACCTGCACACAAAGTATCCGCGTAGACCTATAGTAGTCACGGTTGGAGATATACCTTCGATAGTATATTGTAGGTGATTTACTACTTCGATTTGTGTGTACAGGTAGGTGTCTAGTCGTTCGAAGGGGCTCTGACGCTGTCCATATACAACATGCCCAATCCTAAGCCCTGATGCCCCCAGGTAATGCTGAAAAACTAACGCCTAGCAATGCCGCTAATCCCGTGCTCCAATGCTTCGTGAAACTGCCAATCCAATGTCGGAAGTCCTGAAACCGCTCACATATGCAAAACTACGCAAGTGCCAAAGCAGCTGCGACGCCAGAGATTCCGAACAACGCCGTATGTAACATATGTCTCGAGGATACAGCAGCACTCTTGCTTGTCGGTCTTGAAGTGCTGCCGGTGCCGGTGCCAGTTGCCGTTATAGGGGCAATTCTCGCACCGCCGGTTTCCGATGGCGAGGCCTGGATGGGATTTGCAACAACCGAAGCACTCGGGACGGCGTTATTGCCAGTACCGATTTCCAGAACATGGCTGGTCGTGGCGTTGAAGTTGGTCTGAGCAAGAGATATCTCGTTGTTACCCAGGTCGTACACGACGTATGCGCTTCGGAGAAAGGTGTCACCCAGGACCGGTGTGGTTCCGTGCGCTGGATTAATGCCGAAGATACAAACGGTGTTCCCAAGCTGGTCGGTACCAGCAGGGATGACGAGTTCGCTGGCTGGGACAGAAATCTTGGGTGAAGTGAAGGTAAAGTCGACAGTGTCTTGTGAGTTGGCTAGTTTGCAGTCGACGATGGCGACCTGCTGTTGGTTGTCATATTGCACATTCCAAGCTCCGTAAAGGGCATTAATCAAGTCGTTTGGAAGATATGTCACACTGCTCCCCGAATCCAACAGCACGGGCGTAGGAAGGTCTTGGGAGAAAGTCTGAGTCTTCCCGTTGACTGTCGAACTAATTCCGCTCAGGGTGATAACAAATTCAGTGAATGCTCCAAACGCTTGCTGAACAGGCAAAGTTCCCAGTGTTCCATGGAACTTATCCGTATCAATTCCACCAAAAAGAATCGAACCGGTATTCGCCTCTAGATCATCCAGCCACAGACTGTAGGCATTCGATTTCGTCAGACCGTTATCCACCATATATTGGGGGACGTTGGGATAGGCCTGTTTAGTATTCCGGTTCACTTGGACCTCGTTGCTCGTATATCCGATACCAAGAATGCCTTCTGGAGAAGTAGAGCGTAGCCCAATCCCGAATTGTAAACCTTTTAGCTGCTGACCGCCGATACTCAGTGTATCCGTGGCATAGTTGCCCAACGCCCCTGACCCATCAACATAAGATATGTTGAAGTCGCTTGATACGAGCTTGTATGTACTTGAGGCGCTGGAATCATATGTACCTGAATCAGAACACGGAGCTTGGTTGTTCTGGCACAGTTTTGAATCTGGAGCGTTCGTCCAGAGATCGCTGCTGCCGGTATCGATGTGTAGTCGCAGAGGTTGGCCAGGTGTTCCTAGGCTAACGTTGGCGAAGTATAAAGTCCCCTGCGGTAGGTTAGTATGAGAACCAGGAAGGTTAGATGCTGAAGCAAATCTTACCAAGTTATCCAGGGTTTCCGACACGACTTGCTGCCGCCGTTGGAGATCTCGTTTAGCAGGGTTGTGGACATGCTTTCTCTGCACGTTGAGTCCAACGACAGCAGGCACAGTGTCTGTTCGCTCCGCTAGGTAAAGGGCGCTAGAGGTTGTGGCCAAATATGCTGCTACCAGAGCAGTGAGCGTTACGCCTTTCATGATGAGAACAATATATGTAGTGTTGCTGTCAGTGAGAGCGAATGATGTGCTGGAGGTTATGGAATATGCGCGCGAAGGAAAGACAGAGGATGCGAAGGTCTTCTATGATTTAATAAAGAGATGACGCGGACAGTGAATGGGAAGAGAGCTGATAGGTATTGGGAATCCTTGTATTGGACCGACAATCCTACTGGACAAGCTATGGAAGGAAGCTGAGGTAATAAAGAAGGATAGTCTTGATTGGAGAGTTGTTGTGTAGCTATTCCGTAGAGACACTGAATCCGTGGCAAAGCAAATCCTGTCCAGTACGTAAAGTGGTGAAGCTGACGCAATGGAAGCCGGCTCTGTATGCCGATACCCGCCACGCAGCTTCTCCCTGACCGAATTGTGAACAATGCACCAACAAGCGCATGGAGGGAAGGGTTCCGGCGTGACAACACCACCTACTGTTCAAAGTAGTAAAGGATCTCAATGTGGCTGTGCAGCTACGAGTAAGGTACTCGTAAGGAGACTGAAAGAAAGCAACGCACAACGATTGTGGGAGATTACGATTCCCTGGACATGGCCATCAGGACATTCGGATTCCAAAATTCCAACAATTTGCGTTCTGGATTACCTGTCCGGCAGCCTAATTGTTCGAGCCCCCTCTCTCAGCTCATGTTTCGCAACAATGATTCCCCAGCTTCTCTCTCTAAGACCTTATGCTTTTGTGTTTGGCCTGACGGTTCGAGTTTCAAGTACCTTGACGAGCCAGGTACTCCGTACCGTCTCTCGCATTCTGTAGTGAGTCGATAGGTGTAACGTTGGGGGTTTGAGTAACCGCTGCACACCATAGAGGTGAACTGTGACCAACGACAGTATCATGGAGATCACAAGAATTTGTCCATAGCTGTCAAAGCCAACATAGGTGATGGCTTTCATCAAGCTTACTTCCTATGAGCTGGGGAGTGTTTAGAACCTTAAGCATCCACCTCGTCCCGTGACTGACCTAGGGGGGGGAATTTGATGCTTGGTACCCCTCGGGGCATTTTAGATATGATAGGCAATGATCCGGTATCACATTGCATACGTAAGCCGAGCGAACCTAGGTTTATTGGCATTGGCAAATTTTTTGGGGGGAGAGTGGTATGGTGAAAGAATCTATCGCACAGTAGAAAGAGCCTGAGGGTAGTGATACAAGGGCAACGTTCAGTTGTACTCCGATACTCTGATTGGACGGCGAATGCACTTATGCGACCGCAACCTCAACGATGTGTGGCATGTGCACCCAGATGATCTACTAAATCTCAATTTTTGCAGTTGCCATCTACTTCACGCCTTCAAGCGGGTGTCCGTCTTTGCCATCAGAGAAACACTTCTCTTACACCTAGCCGAAATGCCACAATCACGATCAGCCCATGGTCAAGCCGAGCCTATGCCTTCATCGTCTCTTCACTCCCTCTTTTCTTCTTCAATCAGCCTCTGCTCGAGGGAAGCGAACGTATCTGCCACGTACCTGACCCGTGGGGGCGCCGCTCCCATGTCTATCTTTACAAGCGGGCAAGGCTTGCCGTGTTGTAACCAGAGGAGACTCCAATGGCTGGAACGGCAGTATGCCGCTGGGCGCGGGAAGTCGTCAGATCTACCCTTGGCGGAGGGGCATCTGGGCGTGCTTCCTCGCGCAATGCGAGGTTACCAAATTGTCAATCTTTATTTCATCGTTAGACTTGGCGGAGCAGATGGACTTCTCTGTGTACTCACCATCGTAAAATTCATCCTCGTCCTCGAAATCAGCAAGTTGCTCAAAATTGACTTTCTGTATTTTGGGTTAGCACTATGCGACACATATCATTGGGGTATCAGAACGTACATAGCGGAGCATGGCCCCTATCCCACCAAAGCCTTTCACGAACTGATTTCCTTCCGATGAACGATCTGATACGAATTCGAGGGTAGCACCAAAATCTTTGTACTTCTCGGCGAGCCATTCCAGGAAGGAACCTTGATCGACAACCTCCATCTCTTGGCCGGTTTCTTTGTCCATGAACATTTCTCGGTCCGCCTCTTGAGTCTTTGTCGTGTGGAAGATAACTTCAGATCCATTAGATGCCTTTAAGACCCATCGGTTGATGTCAAGGTTTTCATATACTATCAGTGTCTCTGCCGCACCCAATTCAAGCGCTTTCAGGGTATCCTCTACACCGTAGCAGACTCGGCCAGAATCCTTTAAATAATGACTAAGTCTTTGTTCGCTTCTAGTTAAAGATCATAGACTCACTTGACTAATCTCTTCGAAGTACCTGCCGATAAGCTTCTTCTCTTGGATAAACTTGACATTGCTGAGTGTTTCCGATGCCAATTCGATAGCCTGGTTGAATCCGTTTTCTCCCCCGTATGAGACGTCAACGACCTTGATGACTTTGCTTTGTAGGCGGTTGTCGAACATGTCAGACTGGTTCAAGTCGTTCTTGAAGTCGGCAGAACCAGCAAGGATGATTCCTGCAACATTGACTTTGTCATTTGAAATGTAGTTTTGAACCGCGAGCTCTGCAACCTTCCTGACATAGTTGTGTCTCTTCTCCTCACGTAATCGAGCAAAACGTAAAGCAGATTGTCCACCACGACCGTGCTTCTTGGGTAGGTCGACAGAGAACTTATGTACCACGTCTCTAGTATTACCACTTAGTGTCCCGAATAGAGCTCCATTTCCGTCCATAATAATAAAGCCAAACTTCTGGTCAGACTCAAGCAGCTCACTTAGGGCTTCCGTATGGAATTTATTATCGCAAAGATATAGAGACGTGTTGATGGGCTTGAAGGGCTCGAAGTCAATGTTGATCCTGCGCTCCTTCCCTTCGGATGTGATAATTTCCCCACAGTAGACGACAAGCCCATTGGGTGGAACCTTGTTGTACAGCTTCAGACGCTGCTGTGTCGAAGTAATGGCGGATAAGACAGACAAACGGTTGACTCGAGATTTGATGTTAGAGGCAGTACCCTACCAAGATCAGCGCTCGCCTCAGACGATCCGAGCTCTGATGTGCTTACAAATTCTTCTGCCAACATCCTCGCCGCCCGAGAAACCTGATCTTTTGGAGCTGGGTGGTAGATGTATCAGTAAACAGGTTCACCGCTTCACTCTCAAGATACAGCAGACATACGAATGATGAGCGAAATCATCGAGGTTCCATTTCCCCTCGCAGCCTCAAGCCGCTTGATCAGCTTCTTTACTTTCCAGATCTCAATATTCTTCTCGGCCTCATTGGCCTGAGGGGCGCTCATGGTGGAGCGATGGGGACAGGTAGTACTACAAAGCTAAGCGGCACTCTCGAAGGTGACGGGTGAACAAGAATATGAGCGTTGACGTCGCTCTTGGGGGTCACTGTGGGATCCAAATTACAGTTTTTATTGCAGATCTCGCCAAGAGTCTCAGCCTTCCAACACAGTCATATCTGACTCATCAGTCACGTGTCGGAAGGGAATACGATGATAACCTAATGTATTACACACCAGCCAGGAATTATTCCTCAACATCAGTTTACTTGTCAAACACGGTTTTGAGAGTGAACCTCTTCATCGACGAGAACGTTCAACTGAGGATCAAGATGCGAGTCTTGCCTACCTTATCAAAGAAACGACGAGGAAATAGGAATGACTTCCAATCCTTATCGCCGCTAAGTTCCCCACCTGTCATTTATCTGCAGCTACAGTACTTTACCTTACTCTCAATTTCGTGCTTCAGGATGGCTTTTCGACTACGACTCATCACTTGCTGTCTGTTTGGATAACATCGTTTGCGATTGTATTGTATCTCTCTTCAATCATGACTTGGGGTGTTTGCTTTTTCCAAGGTCCGCAAGTTGTGCAGCTGCTCGTGACTTCTTGATGCAGATCAACCCCTCTAGCTATCTACCAAGCGGAACCCAAGCACTTGCACTTCTTGTAAATGTCATCAGGTACCTTGAAAGTTCCTCAAGCTCTAACAAAAGCTCCGCGGATCTCATATTTTCGTTACGCTGCCTGCAACCTGTCCGCGTTCGGCAGCGTAGTGACCATTGTCCCTAGGTGATGTGATGACCAGCCCAAGCTCGCGGAGGCCCATCACCAATTGGGATGACTATGAGCGAGGAAGAGATTCTTCGCAGAATGGCTCGGTGGGGTCCACTGCTAGCCGTGTTCATATCGATAATGGTTCTCCCTCCGCCACATCAGAATATCTGAACACTCATCATTCGGACCATGATAATAGCGAGTCTGAAGGGAACCTTCGCCACCGGAGGTGAGCCTGCCATTTCACTCGTAGCCGAGATTTCTTCTGCATTGCCAGAATGAACAAGTCTTGACTTTACGCTTTGTGTTTGTGTCCACCTGGCTAACGCATACCAACACTGCTGGCAGATCGTCGCTCTCGGTACGAGTCAGCGCCCTCACCCATGTTGGGGGGTTGAACAGTATCGAGAACTTTGCTCGTTCGTGGCAGCGCGCTGCAGGTTTCGTTGAGATACCATCGAGAACGCCTTCGTTCATTCTTTCAGAACATGATGAAGGCCTTTTCGGTGCTCGACAAACAAGTGACGACCCAACTCAAGTGCAGCACAGGTCGCTACTTCGGCAACAACTCGAACGAGAAGAATCTTCTTCAACAGCAGTGGTTGAGACGTCTCCTCTCAGACGCCATGACGGAGATTCTCCAGATCGATACACTGCTGCCGATTCAACCCTTCGCCAGGAAAGTGACGTTATCGGTTACGCCCCATATTTGGCTTCTCCGTTCGCAACTAGTTACGGCGGCATATATGGCTCCTTGTCATCCCGAGTAAATGAGTCCTCAATGCGGCATGCTGGGCGATTGTTTCAGGAACAACAATTGCGAGGCGAACAGGAGCCGGATAAAGAGCAGGAGCCACTCCTCGTTAAATATGTGGAGAGGGAAGATGGAAAAGTAGTGCCGGTTATAGTTGGCCAATCTACCTTGCCTCAGACTGTTTTCAATTCCGTCAACGTCCTGATTGGCGTAGGGCTTTTGAGCTTGCCCTTGGGCATGAAATATTCAGGATGGCTCGTCGGGATGATTTTCCTATTCTTTGCCGCCATTGTGACAAGATATACCGCCGGTCTTCTTTCAAGATGTCTTAATGTCGACGATTCCCTGGTAACCTTTGCGGATTTAGCCTATGTGTCCTTTGGGTCTAAGGCCCGGATAGCAACTAGTCTTCTCTTCACATTTAAACTTTTAGCAGCGTGCGTAGCACTCGTGGTACTTTTCGCAGACAGTCTTGATGCTCTTATCCCAGGCTTGGGGTTAGTAGAGTGGAAAGTCTTCTGTGGAGTCATCCTGATACCTCTGTGCTTTGTACCACTGCGCCTACTAAGTTTTACGTCGGTTCTAGGCATCGTAAGCTGCCTTGGAAGTAAGTAAACAAAATCACTCTGGGGATTGTGGAAAAGACTGATTTGGTTGCAGTTGTTATCTTGGTGTTTGTTGATGGTCTCGTAAAGCCACATTCACCAGGATCACTCAGGGAGCCCGCTATAACATACTTGTTCCCTCATCACTGGTCTACCCTGCCATTGAGTTTTGGACTTTTGATGGGTATGTCCTCAATGTCACGTGATAGCTGGTCTACTACTAAATTTGTCAAGCTCCATGGGGCGGTCATAGTGTTTTCCCAAATATTTATAGAGACATGCGACATCCACGCAAATACAAGAAGGGCATTAATATCGTATTCATATTTACCGTAGGTAAATTTTCTCAGTAGGAAGAGCACTGCTGACTTGACAAAGTACCTTCTGGACTTTAGCCTGGCCGTTGCTGGTCTCCTGATGTTCGGCGAGGGAGTCCATGACGAGGTGACGTCGAATATTCTTTTGATTAAAAGCTATCCCCAAGCTATCTCTGTGTGCATCGTCGTTTTCATTGCAATCATCCCTCTTACTAAAGTTCCACTAAAGTAGGCTAGCCACTTAATGTTGCCCTTGTTGGTCTTCTCATGACTGATTTGGATATAGTGCTCGACCTATCTTTATTACTATCGAGATTCTCTTCGGGCCAGATGCTCGCACGGTTGCCTCTTCGAACGGTCTCGTTGGCCTCTCCGGCTCTTTTCGCGGCGTGCTGAAATGTATTATACGTATCAGTATCACCATCGTGATCATACTGATCGCAATATTGGTACCCTCTTTTGATCGGATAATGGCCTTAATGGGATCTGTCCTGTGTTTTACCATATGCATCATTTTGCCACTAGCGTTTTACCTGAAGATCTTTGGCAAAGAAATAAGTCGGAAGGAGAGAATTCTGGATTGTTTCTTAATTGTAAGTTGTTCGATAATGGCTATCATTGGAACTGTTTGGGTGTTTTTACCGAAGAACATGGTCGGGGCCAATTGAGATTGATACAGCATGGAAACTGGAATGATACAGCTAGTTACGACATTGTAGCATTTGTGTGAGCAGTATAATTCCTTGAACGGACAAGACCTGCCATCCTGTGCAATGTGATGTTGACTGTAGACCTTGGTAGCTGGCAAACCTTTTAGGGGGTACCCTCCATCACTATTACCGTTCTCATTCTCACAACCATTGATGTTTCATCACTCACTATCCTGGCTAGATATTGGACTTCACAGTATGCAGTGAACAACTATGTCATTTGAAGTTTGGACAAGTTTCAAAATACTCACTGACCCAGGACAGCTCACTAGCTTCGATGACCGGAAAATCGTCTTCGGTTCCATCCTTCACCACTTCCATATATCATTTCTATGACATAGAAGCAGAGAAGTGAAAAACACCTATCAGATAGGACTTGTTTTCACATACGATCTAGTGATTTCCATGGAGAACTAGGGATTCGAATAAGACGAAACGATTGACACACTCTAAACGTTGTTACCCTGAGTCATGGCCACGGTCGAAGATTTGAAAACCCAGGTTGCATACCTTGGACCTCCGTCTTCCTACACTCATCAAGCAAGACCCAGATTTCAGCCACGCAGATAGGATAGCTTGTGCTGACATAAGACTAGGCAGCTTTAAGTATCTTCGACCAAGATGATCATTCCTTCACCTCGAGAAGCTACATAAAAGGTCTAAATCACTTGACACATCCATCGAGACAGCCTCATTAACATGTTCCCAAACCAGATGTCTTCACCGCCGTGCAATCTTCTGATGCATGCTATGGCGTAATCCCCTTTGAGAACAGCACGCACGGATCTGTCCTCGATACCTTGAATTTCCTCATTGATCGTGAAGTGGATTTTCCTGATATCCTTATCTGTGGGGAAACATATCTGAACATTGAACATTGCCTACTCGGTTACGCTAGTTCTCGTTCAAGCAATGCCGATACACCTTCCGGAACATCAACGCCCACGATCGATAGACCAAACCCTCAAAGGCCTGACTCGCGGCCACTGGCTAGCCTTGACCACATCACCACTGTCTACTCTCATCCTCAAGCTTTCGGGCAATGTAAGGCTTTTATATCTGGCTACCTTAAAAGAGCCAAGCACGAGGATGTCTCTTCAACGTCCAAGGCAGCGGAAATGGTTTCAAGGGACGTATCCAAAACAACGGCTGCTATTGCCAGCGGGCTTGCAGCGGAAGTGCACGGTTTAGACGTTCTAGCAAGAAAGATGCAAGATCGGGGGGACAATCAGACACGCTTCTTCGTGCTTCGAAAGGCCACCTCCAACCTCAACGATCCGGCATCCTTGCGCAAGCTTGAGAATTCTACAGACTCCCCGGGTTCTGTGAATTGGAAGACCATCGTTACTTTCCACATCAATCACCACCATAGTGGAGCACTGGTACACGCCTTACAAGTTTACGCCATACACGGGTTGAATCTCACGAGCATCAACAGCCGACCGAGTCTTGTACATCCGTGGCACTACGTTTTTTTGGTGGAATTTGAAGGCCGACGGGAAGAAGACGGAGAGGGTCAGGTCAACGAGGCGCTTCAAGAGCTGGGTGAAAGGACTCAGGGCTGGAAATGGCTTGGAAGCTGGGTTGACCGGCTCCACGTTGGGCCAAAGGGATCACGTGAAGATCAGCAGTGACTACCTTACCTTACCTGACCTTACTTTCGGGATGATCGTTTAGTCTTTCTTTCGCAGCTTACGCTGCTCGGTTTTGTCACAGAGTTCAAGTGGAGACGAAGGTAGAGCGAGGATGAGGATTTGAAGGTGAAGCACTGTTCGTTGCGCGGGCTTTCCGGAAGATGATGTGCCAGCACATTACAACACGCAGTTCCGGGGACCATCATGACTAGGTAACGTACGTGAGTGCGGATCTGGAAGGGGCCTTTACCGCCTTTTCCGCACAGACTCACCAGACCAGGGTGTGGAAGTGTGATGGATGCCCGTTACAACAACAACCACCTACCTTACCACGCCGTATTTTAGAAAGGTGCATAGACCAGGGAATATCTACAAGTCCGATATATGCTATATACCTTACATATACATACTCGATGCGAAAGGTCGATGGTTCCGAATCTATGACGCGGAAATATCAACATGGCAAACCGATGGCACCAAGCGGGACGAGGTCACGAGGGGACAAGGGTGAAGGGAGTGAAGTTTATCTGCTTTAATCGTCCGGCATGGACACCGACTCGCCGCGATCAAGCGAAGCTAAGCATGTGGCTCGACGTAGTACAGTAGTGGTCCGTCCTTTTGGCACGATACAATTCGCACCTTAACGGGCGTCAATTTATCATCAATCGTCAACTGTCACATTCACACATCCGGTTGTGTGGTCCGTCCGAAATACCCCGGAAAGAATGAAAGAAACAATGAAGCTGGACATGAATCGTGAACGCCGCTCGTTCTCGTTCTGGGAAAAGCCCGTTTTCGATATAAAAACATGCCTGTATTGTGCCGCCGATCAGCAGTGTTAATTGTTATTCTGCAGCTGCAGCTGCCACTCGAAAAAGTTCCCTTGGCCTCCTTGATCTGGCATCGTGAAGTGGATCACACAACCAACAGCCCTAAGAGCCCAACTAGCCCGGATCGCATGCTTCCCTTGGATTTCCCCCCCCCCCCCCACCATGTGTTTATTTTCCCTTACCTTACTCTAACCTCCCCATACTCGTGTCCCAATTTCTTGTTCAAAGTCTATTCGATCGACGCTCAATTACTTGCCCCACTCCCACCTTTGTCTATACAAACCATTGTCCTACCTACTCGACCTTTGTACAGCATCTTTGCTTGGCAACGTGATACACTTCTTGGATGCCTTATCTCACCGCCTTGGATACTAAAAGTGGCTCGACGGAAGCCAAGGAAATGGCCGACATAGATGTGGAAGATGTCTTGTCGCGATTAACACTGAAGGAGAAGGTCATGCTCACAGCTGGTAAGTGGCATTACAGTTCGTAGAGTGCTTGCTGACATCGAGCCCAGGCAGTGACTTCTGGCACACGACCCCCATCCCTCGACTGAAAGTACCTGCCTTGCGGATGTCTGATGGTCCCAACGGCGTCCGAGGGATAACATTCTTCGACGGCGTTCCCGCAGCCTGTTTCCCCTGCGGGACTGCACTCGGAGCAACATTTGACATTGATCTGCTACATGACGTCGGGCGTCTTCTGGGCGACGAAGCAAAAGCCAAAGGAGCGCACATCTTGCTCGGACCAACCATCAACATTCAGCGTTCGCCACTCGGTGGCCGTGGCTTCGAATCCTTCTCCGAAGATCCCTTTCTTTCCGGGACGTTGGCGGGCTCATACTGCTTGGGAGTAAAGGAGAAGGATATCATACCTACAATAAAGCATTTCGTCTGCAATGACCAGGAGCACGAACGTATGGCAGTAGACAGCATTTTGACTGATAGAGCGCTACGGGAGATCTACCTCATGCCTTTCATGTTGGCGATCAAGACATCCAAGCCCGAAGCCGTCATGACGGCTTACAACAAAGTCAACGGGACCCATGTCAGTGAAAATCACAAGATTATCGATATCTTACGAAAGGATTGGGATTGGCAGGGATTGCTGATGAGCGATTGGTACGGAACCTACACCACCTCTGAAGCTCTAATTGCAGGGTTGGATCTTGAGATGCCTGGGCCTACCCGCTGGCGGACGGATGCTCTCGATCACGCCGTGACATCGAACAAGGTGAAGGAGCACGTTGTTGAGGACAGCGTACGTGCCGTGCTCAAAACTATTAAATTGGCCGCCAAGTCCGGTATCCCAGAAAACCAGAAGGAAGGCGTGCGGAATTACCCCAAAGACCGCGCTCTCCTTCGTCGGGCTGCTGCAGAATCCATCGTGCTCCTCAGGAACGAGAATAGCATCCTGCCTCTTGACAGATCGAAGACTGTCGCCGTTATTGGCCCGAACTCCAAGGTAGCCGCATTTTGCGGTGGTGGTAGTGCCGCACTTCTACCCTATTACGCTGTTACGCCGTATGAAGGAGTCTCCAAGAAATGCGAGAAAGTGCGTTTCGCCCAGGGTGCATATGCCCACAAGGAGCTACCCAAGATTGGTGATAAGCTGCGAACACCGGATGGAAAGCGTCAGGGTTTCAGATTCCGGGCGTACAATCAGCCTTCAGGTTATGAGAGTCGCGAGATCATTGATGAGCGATACCTTGTTGATTCTAGGGTGTTCTTAGCAGACTACAAAAACGACAAGCTAAGAAGTGATGTCTTCTATGTTGACATGGATGCAACATACACTCCCGACGAAGATGGCCTCTACGACTTTGGTTTGGCCGTACACGGTACTGCTAATCTTTATATTGACGATGAGTTGCTCGTCGACAATACCATAAATCAGGTTCATGGGTCTGTATTTTTCGGCTCTGGAACTGTTGAGGAAATTAGATCTTTAAACCTCAACGCTGGCCAGTCCTACAAAGTCCACATCGAGTTTGGCACAGCCCCAACATCTGACCTTGAGAGCCCAGGAATTGTGTCATTCGGCTATGGTGGCTTCCGCCTTGGAGGATGCAAACGTCTAGACCCAGAGGTGGCCATTGCGGACGCCGTCAAGCTCGCAAAAGAGGTAGACCAAGTGGTTTTGTTTGCAGGTCTCAGTGGCGATTGGGAGAGCGAAGGCTTTGACAGGCCCGATATGGACTTACCCGAGCACAGCGACGAGCTCATTAACAGAGTCCTTGAAGCTAATCCAAAAGCCGTGATTGTTAATCAGAGTGGGACTCCGGTGACTATGCCGTGGGTGGATCAGGCCGGCGCTATAGTGCAAGCTTGGTATGGCGGAAATGAAACAGGCAATGCAATTGCGGACGTGCTCTTTGGCGACACCAATCCTTGTGGTAAACTCTCCATGAGTTTCCCTAGACTACTCTCTCACAACCCTGCCTATTTAAATTACTGTTCCGAAGGCGGCCGGGTTCTCTACGGTGAGGACATCTACGTCGGCTACCGCTATTACGACAAACTTGAGCTTCCCCCTCTCTTCCCCTTCGGCTACGGCCTCTCCTATACCACCTTCGACGTGTCCTCGTTGAGCGTGCAGCCCTCCCTCTGCAGCCCAGAAACTCATATGAATGTGTCTGTCGCAGTGAAGAACACCGGTGACAGGCAAGGGAAGGAAGTCGTTCAAGTGTACATCGCCCAAGGCAAACCGACTATCAGACGCGCGATAAAGGAGTTGAAAGGATACGGAAAGGTTGAATTGGCGCCAGGCGAAGAGAAGCGGGTGTCGGTAGAAGTAGAGACGAAATATGCATGTGGATTCTGGGAGGAGCGGAGAGAGCGATGGCTTGTGGAGAAAGGACACTACAAGGTGCTGGTTGGGCGGGACAGTCAAGGGCCATTTTTAGAAGGGCACTTCGATGTCGATAAGACTTTCTTTTGGGTGGGTTTGTGAGAGGTTAAAAGAATACGCCGTATGGCGTATGGAGATGCAGCTCGTATTGAGGATGGGAGTCTAGGTTCAGTCATCTTGCTGATGCTATGGTTATGACATGTCAGGCCATAGACGGATCTGTAGAGGCTTAGAAGATAGATTTCATAGAGTCGCTGGTCGAGAAGTTCGCTTCCTGCCTTTCTTTATGCGATTGATAGTAGCTGTTCCCTCTCGGGTCATAGCGACAGAGTTGATTCTACATATCACTCAACCACGAGAATTTGCACGTGCCAGAGCGCTAGAAGCATGCTCGGCAAGTCAACTTCTAGCGTCATACCAATACCTCCAATTTTTCCACATCTACCCACCACCACGTCCCAAACAATAATAGCCACAAACGCCCTCCTTTTGGTGCTACAAAACATATATAACGAACATCCTTACTGCGCATACTTCTTATCCCCCCTCTCACAATCTTACCAAGTCCCCAATCGCGAAACTAGAATTTAGGCAAAGCACCAAAGCAACTCCCTCTCCCTTCACCACAAACCCCCCGAAAGACTGCCGAGTCTTTCGTAACCAGCAGTTCCTGATAATTTGAAAGAATTTCATCACTCTGGCGCCTCCAAGGCTCTCTCCGAACACCACCTCCAAGTTGGCGGGGCCTCGCACTCTCCAGGTTCTCCTCATCCGACCTCTTTTGGGACCAAAATTCCGGGTCCTTTCTGGAGGCGTGCTTAGGCCGCCATAATTGGGCTTTAAGGTGTATTGTCGTACAATTCTTAAGTAAATGACATCAATAGATAAAACGTACCGAGAGATTAGAGGAAGAGAGGATATAGCTTAGAGATTGGAAAGTGTTTAGATTGGAGCCGGATTACGACTCTTTGGACTTGGTGTCTCGACTTGCCCATTCAAAGCCAAACTAATTGGATCCGGCCAGCAATCGTTCCAAACTTCGACTCAATCACTTGGAAAAGCCATATAACTTCCATTATATCGTCAAAGATCGCTGCGATGGAATCTCCAAAGTCTGAAAGGTCCCAAACCAGGTTCAGTACTCCAGTCTCTGACCTTAACGACCATCGCCATCAGCCAATTTCGGTCCCTCGTATTGGCAGTATTGGCGATCCCAACCCAACTAATAATAGGAGGAATACGGCGACGAGTGTTACGAACATGGAGTCACCATCCATCACACAAGCAAGAGGAGAGTTTCTCGGGACAGAACCCGTTACCAAAGACTTTGAACATGCTATCGTCGATGACGAAACGAGCGGGAATGTGGAACGTTTAGGAGAACGCCTCGGATCGAATAGCCCCGTCGTTGTTAGGCGCGGTACCGGTGGGCGGACTAAACCTCAGCTGAACAAGTCCCGGGACTCTTCGCCTAGCTCTAGGTCGACGTCTCCAGCCAACTCCGTCGACGCCTTTGCCGATCCTCGGCGACGCGAACGGGCAAACACTGTCGGCAGTAAGGCCCCCTCTGACCCTGACGACGGTCTTCAGCGCACTATTTCCGGAGGAACCCACCGTCGGCGACCTGCATTCAGCAATGGAAGTGTTCTGGGCACTCGTGACGATGGTGCTTCTTACCACAACCCTGCCGAAGAAGATGTCTGCTTTCCTCAGGCCGAGGAAAACTGGAAGACCTATAAGATCGATTTCGAAGAATTGGACGAGTTTGTGGCTGAGAGCACAAGAGGCAGACCACCTGTCACAGGTGCGTGTCGACACAAGTTAAGCTTCAGCTCTCAGGGCAACAAGCCAAGGATTTTCAACATTCTCCGGAATGGTGGACCGGACATCCCCAAGATTGTGACTCAGTCTGCTAGTCCCGCAAGGACTGGTACTTGTAACTGCGCTAAAACCGAGTGCGCCGTAAATGATAGCGATTCGATCCTCAACGAGAAGAACCACGATCCGCTAGGGGCCAATGGGCCTCAGGAGCGGCGACCAAGCGTCTTCGAAGCTAGCCGTTACAGCTTCTTTTCGTCGGAATTGGAGCAGACGATCCATGCAATGGATTTCGGAGATCTTCTGGGGGCAGGCGAGACCTTTCGGGACCTCTTCGAGCTACCCGCTGATGGCGGTTGCTGGTGGCTTGATGCCTTGAACCCCACAGAGGATGAATTGCACGCTTTTCAACGAGCCTTTGGCATCCATCCCCTCACGTACGTGTTTTCGGAGTCATTTCCTCTCCTTTCCAAGCCTTGTTCCGAGTTTCCAGACATTTTTGGGGAGCATATCAAGCTTCCTTTGCCGTTTGTTTCCTACGATTCATCATGAAACTCGATTCACAGCCCAACAAGGCAATGCTAACTCCGAAATAGCACCGAGGATATCATCACCCAAGAAGCCCGCGAGAAAGTCGAGCTGTTCAAACAGTACTACTTTGTCTGCTTCAAATCCTTCTTTCAGATGGACAAAAACAGCGAAGACTACATGGAGCCAGTTAACGTCTACATGGTCGTCTTCCGCGAAGGCATCCTCACTTTCACCTACACGCAGTCGCCCCACGCCGCAAACGTACGCAAACGCATCGGGAAGCTAAGAGACTACATGGCCCTGACGGCCGACTGGATCTGTTATGCCATGATTGACAACATCGTCGACACTTTTGGCCCTGTCATCACGAGCATCGAAATCGAAACCGACGTCATCGAAGACCAAGTCTTTGTCGCCCGCACCGACGACTTCACTCCGCTCCTCCGCCAAATCGGCGAGTGCCGCAAGAAAGTCATGTCCCTCATGCGCCTCCTCGGCGGAAAAGCCGACGTCATCAAAGGCTTCGCCAAACGCTGCAACGACCAGTATTCCGTCACCCCCCGCGGCGAAATCGGGCTCTACCTCGGCGACATCCAAGACCACGTTGTGACCATGATGTCCAACCTCGGCCACTTTGAGAAAATGCTGTCCCGCAGCCATAGCAACTACCTCGCCCAACTGAGCATGGATAACATTGCCCAGGGCAACCGCGCGAATAAGGTGTTGAGCAAGATCACGCTGCTGGCGAGTATACTGGTGCCGTTGAATTTGATTTGTGGGCTGTTTGGCATGAATGTGCCGGTCCCCGGGAGAAGCTCGGAGGGGTTGGGGTGGTTCTTTGGGATTATTGGGGTTATTGCTGCGTTGGTGGTGGCGAGTTTGGTTGCGGCAAGGAGGGCGAGGTTTATTTAAGTCGAGGTGTGATTGAGAGAGTGGAGTGGAGGGTTGACGCTTGATTGATAACCTGTTGATATTTGTTCAGCGTGTTAATCGCATGGGATTTTGTTTTTGATTTTTTGGGTGGGGGGGCGGACCCGGTGCTCGGGAATAGATGAATGGCTTTACACACATGGCGATGAGGGTGAGGTTGGTGGGTTAAAGTATCAGACGAGGTTTTGCGGACATGCCAATAGAGAAATAAAAATGCAAAGGCCCTTCCAACCGAAAAACGCTCCCACTTCGACCTCGATTCCCCCCCCCCCCCCCCCTTTAGTCCTTCCACCACCACCAGAAATCCCTCCCACCACACCACCTCTCCTCTCCTCTCCTCTAGAAGCTACGCGCGATTCCAACGCCCTCACCAACAACCTCCAAATCACCAAAATCACACAGCCTTTACAACACCCCCCCCCGCCCCAGCCCATTTCTTGCCTCTGTAACCCCCCCTCCCACCCCACCATCTCCCTCCTCACCCCACTACCCCCCCTTCCAAACCTCCTCTCCCTATTCCATCTCCCTCCCCCCCCCGCCCTTCCTCACACCCACGCGCTCACACCCACAACAATGCAGGTACAGAAACAGAAGAAGAAGTCAGAAAACGGAGGCGCCTAAAGCCGCGGGGGGGTGGGAGGGGGGGTATGAAGCAGAAAGCTCCACGAGTAAAATCCCGACCCTCAGAGACGAGGAGTAGGAGTAGTAGGACTCACAACACGCGAAGAAAGGAAATAGAGACAGCTATGTATGTAGATAAGGTAGTCAAAAAGAAAAAAAGAAAAAAAGCCTTTTGAATGAATAAAAAGACAGCACCGTCCCCTTTCAGAAGAACATGCTCTACCTAGCCATGCATCCACAACACGATCGATCAAAATTCTTCGAATCCATCACAACGCACCCCATTTTCCCCCGCACAAAAACGACCAAGTACATAAACTTGAATCTCAAAACCCTCACTTTAAGATAGTCCTCCCCCGCCCTCTAGCATGCATGGCTTTACATTTGCCGCCGCCACTACCCTCCCTCCCTCCCTCCCTCCCTCCCACCACCGTAGCAGCCCAAAGGCAAGGTTTTTAACGCTCTCTGGTGCCAAAAAACCCCAAAAATTCCTAGCACATGCTATCTTCTTCCCTTCTCTTTTTCGGGCCCCACCTATGTAGCAGCCAGCCAGCCAGCCAGCAACCCACTCGGTCGAAAATCCATCCATGGCACACCAAACCTTCCCTGAAGCGTCCTGCCTCTCAGAAAATCCCCGCTTCCTTCCCTTCCCTGCCCGAGGGGGGGGGATAAGGATGGGGACGGTAGATGGGTCTGCGATTTGTATATGTGTGTGGGATAGTTCGGGTGAAGTTGAGAAGTAGGGGAGTCAAAGGACTCGGGGGGGGTTCGGAGTTTGGGGGAATGCGAATGTGTGGAGGAGAAAGGCTTTTTTGGGTTGGGATGATGGGGGTTGTGCTGGATGTGCTGGATGTGGGATGAGAAGGGAGAGGGGGGGGGGAGTGGGGAGGAAGGTGGGGGAGGAAGGGGTGGAGAAGTGGGATGGTGAAGGAGGGGGTGGAGGGGGGTTGATGTAGTTCGCGAGAGAATGATGGGGAGGTTATGGGTATTGGAAGGGATTGGCCAGTATCGAGGCTTCTGCATCGTTTTTCCAGCCTTCAAAACGAACAACCACCTTTTCTTAATATTCACAGCACTCCCCCACCCACAGTCCCCCGCCACTCCAACCTCTCCCCCTCACAAAACCCCCTTCGTACTCCCCACCTCGCCCTCCTTCCCCCCCACCCGCTCACACGCCATCCGACACGCCCCCGCCACAGCCTTGAACGCGCTCTCACACCGATGATGATCATTCTCCCCCCTCAAACAATCCACATGCAGCGTCACCCCCGCCGCCTGTGCCCAACTGCCCAGCCCATGATGTATCATCTGCGTGCTCAAGCCCCCTATGCTTGGGTGCAGGAAACCCAGGGTGCCGGGGGCGGTGGGCGAGGAGCCGACGAAGAAGGGGCGGGAGGAGATGTCGAGGACGGCGCGGGAGAGGGCTTCGTCGAGGGGGGCGTAGGCGTGGCCGAAGCGGGTGAGGGCGGTGCGGGGGCCGAGGGCGGTGGTGAAGGCGGTGCCAAGGGCGAGGAGGGTGTCTTCGGTTGTGTGGTGGTCGTCGA